>Ga0310695_10001599_pt1 | contig 52287 bp, 43 predicted proteins | sample RumenRJG_04DNA_FD_203882 | JGI IMG/M metagenome (GOLD analysis project Ga0310695, IMG submission 203882) | Bovine rumen microbial communities from Lethbridge, Alberta, Canada - RJG_04 (v2) (version 2) | ecosystem: Host-associated > Mammals > Digestive system > Stomach > Rumen | place: Canada... | reverse complement strand
CCCTCTTTTTAGAGAAAAATTTAATATTTTTATACCCATGGACATAAATTTTAAAAAAGTGCCTTTGGGTTTGGAATTTTGATATTTTGGCCTTCGTGCTTTTTGGACTTACTGCACCGCACTCATATATTGAAGATCTCGCAAAAAAGGATAACTACCACGAAATCTGTCATCTAAACAAAAGTTATGGAAAAGCCTTAAAGACACTTTCCTTAAAAGCATGGCCTTCCGAAACTTACCGAAGACTGGAGGAAATGGCAAATTCTACAATTCTGTTTGGCGATCATATTTTCAGGGATGATAAAGCTTTGGCGGAATATTTGGAAGGCAAAATTTCTGCTAACAAAAATACTCCGTTAAATCTTAAAAACTTTGTTATCGAACGCAAAAGCGTCCTATTAAAACTTCAAGAAAGACCAGAGTTGACAGATGTTATCGGGCAGCTTATGGAGTTTGAAGAATTCGAAGAGCGAGAAGATTACGTTATAACTGTAGATGGTGTTAAATATGCTCCTTTTCAAAAAGGAAGTTTCATAACTTTTGGGAAATATCCACAGGGTGCTGATGGAGAGATAGCTCCTATAGAATGGCAAGTGTTAGCTGTTTCTGCCAATGAAGCTCTTCTTATCAGCCGTTACGGATTAGAAAGTTTTTCTGACAGTGATGATTCCGATTCTCCTGATTTAATACCTATAAAATGGGAGACAAGTAAACTTAGGAGATGGCTTAACGGTGATTTTCTGAAAGAGGCTTTTTCGGATGATGAGGTGCAAAGGATCAGGGAGATAGAAATTCCTAATTTTGGTAGCAGAGAAAAAAAATGTACCAATGATCGTGTATTTTGTCTCAGTTTAGAGGAGGCAAATCATTTTTTAGATCTTGCCAAAGAGAATCATTGTCAACTCACGGATTATGCTCGAAGACAGGGCGGAAGAAATGACTCTTATAATCTTATAATTGGTGGTTTCGTGAATCGAATTACAGAGAGGCATGCTTGAATGATTTCATGGATCTGTATGGGCCTTTCAAAGTAGTTCGACCTGCATTGAGGATTAATCTTTGAATCCACCGTTCGCATCTTCCTGCTTCACGATTTGGCGAGGATGCTACTTGATAATCATTTCGAGGTAAACATGAAAATACCAAGAGTTTTAATTGCTCTCAGGAATGTGATTTTAGCGGTTCTGTTTTTTATTTTTGCCGGAAATGCTTTTGCTTTTGATGGTGTTAAAGAAGGATCTATCATATCTTTTGGGAGATACCCCCAGACAGAATCAGGCGAAGTCAGGCCGATTGAGTGGCGGGTTTTGGAAGTGAAAGACGGCAAGGCCTTTCTCCTGGCTGATAAGGGGCTTGATGCGGTACCGTACAATACCAAGAATGGGGAAATCACCTGGAAAAACAGCTCCATAAGGCAGTGGCTTAACACTGATTTTTATAACACCGCCTTTAACGATTCTGAAAAGTCCCGTATTGCCATCACTGTTCTTAAAAATCCGGACAATCCGAAATACGGCACCGAGGGAGGCGGCGATACCAGAGATCGGATCTTTCTGTTAAGTCTTGACGAAGCGGAATGGTATCTTATGTATGATGCCGAAAGAAGGTTGAACCCCACACCGTATGCCGTTAAAAGAGGCGCTTATGTTAGTGAAATGTATTGGTCGTCCTGGTGGTGGCTGCGGTCGCCGGGCTTTGATCAGGGCGACGCATCGTTCGTAAGTGCGGTCGGCGCGCTTTGCCCGAGTGGCAACTACGTCGGCAATGATTACTACGCCGTGCGGCCTGCTTTATGGATAACCTTGTAATCAGAATTCTTCTAATCAGGAATCCTCCCGCCGCAGCGAAGCAAAACAAGCAGTTCCTAACCGCGACACCGCCTTAAACTTAAATTGAATAAAGGTAAACGTTTGTGTTTACCTTTTTGCGTGTTTTATTTTTACTGTATATATTTTTTGGAAAACTTCTACGTTGCTAAATTTTCCTTTTTCATTCTGTTGCTTTTTGTACTGTAGATCTGATTTTGTTACATAGTTCAATGAAGAAGTCTGCATAGCAACTTTGTATATCCTCCATAGATATGTTATTTTTGTTATTTGCTTGTATTTCACCAATGGTGTATGCTTGCTTTATAATGCATTCTGTCATTTAAGAATTCTCCTTCTATTGTTTGTGTTTGGTTAATCCTTAACCAATTCGATTATCATACTTTATTGATGTAAAAACAATAAAATTTGCGTTGTTTATGTCTTTTGGGGCTACAATGCTATAAAAATTAATTGAAAACACCATAATTAAAGCATATAACCGTAGTTCCAAACTGTTGCAGTCTCAAATAAACGTAAAAAGCGGTATCGAAAATTTTCCCGACACCGCTTTAAGCTTTATTCCATCAGACCTCTCTTACCTTTCCCTGTACTTCCTACCTATGTCCTGAGCTTTCTGCAGATAGTAGTAGACCTGCCTTGTGCTTAACCCGAGCCGGTCAGCTATTTCCTTGACTGACATACCGGTGCCTTCCTTCATTTCAAAGACCTGGGCGATAAGAGGATCTTCCCGAATCATCAGTTCCCGGATTCCATCATACTGCACTTTGGCTTCATACAGTTCTGCCGTTCTCCGGCTTTCGCATTCGATGCCTTCATCCCATGAAATGACGGTCGGCTGCCTCTGATCACGATATTCCGGAAACGGACATCTCCTGCAGCTGTTGCATTCGGGACAGCGGATCAGCCGGTACTTGCCCGGAATCATACAGCGGCTATTCCGGTATTCATCCCGGTGACGCGTCCTAAGTTCGCCAAGAAGAAAACGGTAGGTCACGTCTCCATTATTGAGGGTGCTGAGCCATGGCTGTATTTTAAATCATTAATACTTTGTTCATACTCAGACAATGCCTCTTCGCTTTGCCTTTTCAAGGGACTCTTTGGCAGAGTCTGTCATATTAACAATTTCTGCCATTACCTTATCCCTGTCCCCTGGCCCGCATCTGTTACATAGCTTTTCCATTTTTTCAATGCCGGGCGTCTGGAATGGCAACAGGAGGAACTTCGGGAAAATATGTTCATTTTATTTCAGGAACAGTCCCTTTTTTGATGTCTAAATATGGGATAAAATTAGCTGTCCCGGCTTTATCATTGCGTAATATTTGCCTTCCAATGGGGGCTCTGAAGTTTTGTTGTCACTGCGCCGCGAGGGATATGAACGAGTTATACCGATCTGAGAATTTATGGAATTTTTATAATATGACGCTTGCAAAAAATGAATACGGCACAACATGGTGGGGTGAAAGATGGCTTAATGCCCTTACCGGCATTGATTATGAGAACCGCATTCCCCGCGGCTTTGCCTATGCCAATGAAGGAAAGGTTAATTCTCCGAATCTGGATCCGGATCAGAACATGATTAAAGCCCGGGTGGAAGGGCAGTATGACCCGTTCTATTCTGTTAAAATACGCCTCCCGAAATTCACCGATGAGGAAAAGAAACGACTTTTGGATGCCATTGCCGAAAACCCGGTGATTCTGGCACGTCTTTCGGCCCGGGAACTGGCACCGGAGATCGACACTCTGGCTCAGGAGCAGGGAATAAACATATTTCCCAAGGAATGGAGTGATCTTAAGGCATCTTGCTCCTGTCCGGATACCGCAGTACCCTGCAAGCATATTGCAGCGGTAATCTATAAATTCAGTCAGGTAATTGATGCCAATCCTTTTGTTCTTTTTGAGTTAAAGGGATTGGATTTGGTGGCCGAGCTTGCCAAGCGCGATGTTAATATCGGTCAGGTGGAGGAGTCCGAGATGCCAACCTGGGCGGAAATCATTTCCTCCCCTAATTCCGGAATTCAGCCTAGTTCCATGGACGAGTTCAGAAAGGCTACTTTTAAGGAAGTTCCGGAGCTTACGGATTCCATTGTGGGGCTTTTCAAGCCGTCACCTGCCGGTTACATCCAGGCCAACCTCAGGGATGTGATGAAGGAATGCATGCAGCGTGCCGCCAAACTTGCCGATGCCCAGCTTAAGGATAATGAGGACCGGGATCTTCCGTCCTACGATGTCAAAAAACCGGTTCTGGCGTTTGATTCCTGGGGACGGGTCCGGCTTAACGAGAGCTTTTCCTGGAAGACTTATTCCATGGAAAACAGCGGCAGAGAGGCCACGGTTTATCCGTTTGCCGTCTGGAAGGAGAAATATGACGGTGCGGCGTATTATGAAATGTTTTCCGGAGCCATTAATCAGAAGGCACTGGAAATTGCTCCCGTAGAAATTGAAGCTCTGTACAATGCCTGGATTCTGGCTGCCAAAATTGTGAAGAGTGGTGCTCTGATACCGCAGATTTACGAACCTGTGGATGATTTTTTTGCAGTGCGCTGGATTCCGGCAGTGATGTCAAAAGAAGTACGGGACGTTGTAACGGCGGTCGGACGTTTTTTCATGACCATTGACAATACCGTCATCAGCGTGGCCCGCCGGCCTCAGAACATGAATCCCTATGTTCTTGGCGAAATGATCCTGAGCATGTATCTCGGAAGCTACATCACCAAAGCATTTATCGAACTTCATGATGATTATGCCAGTGAGGATCTGCCTCTGGAGTGTCAGAGCATATTCCTGGGCAGACTGGTGGATCTGGAAGAGGGATTCCATGCCAGGGAGAGTGTCAAGAAACGTCTGGAGTCCTGGATTGCTCCGATTTACCTCCAGAATCTCAAGGTGCAGCCTGTTATCATTCTTAAGGATTTGTCCGTCACGGCACTGGCAGAAGTGATCAATGAAGTCCGAACTGTTTACGAAACTGAAAGCGGAGGGGATTCCGATATTGATCTTGAAACATCTCCGTTTTATCAGGCTGACAGGGGCGAGGTGGTTACCGCGCCGATAGCTGATGAGGAAGACCAGACGGAAGCCAAAAATGGTCGCAGAAAGGGCCTTTTTGACAACACCACCGGAATTCAGATTTCCATGGGCTTCAATCGTCTGGACCAGCAGGGAACTCCCGAGGATACCTTCATTCCGTTGTCAGAGATTATTGAAAACAGGGAGTATCAGAAAATCCGCTTTGAATGTCTGAGAACCGTGGCCCGCCTGAGCTCGGTATGTCCGCCGCTCACAGAACTTCTTGAAAACAGAGGCGGAGTGGGGATTATTGCTCTTGATGACCTGGCTCCCATTATCCAGTCTACCATCCCGGCCATGAAAATTCTGGGGGTCAGGCTGATTGTTCCAAAGGCCCTGAAGTCAGTTCTTTATCCGAAGTCTTCCATGACTGTATCCATGAGAGACAGATGGGATGACGGCACAGGATTCACCGGAATTACCGATCTTCTGGATTTCGACTGGAACATTGCTCTGGGGGATCGTACGATTTCCGCGGAGGAATTTGAGGAGCTCAGACTTCATGAGGGCAAGGTTGTAAGATTCGGCGAGTCTTTTGTTTATGTCGATCCCTCGCTCTCCTCCCGTATTGCCAAAAAGCTTTCCATGGGTTCTCAGGCTCCCAGTAAGCAGCGGCTAATGGCCGCGGCGCTTACGGGACGTTTCGGCGAGGACAATGTGGCTATTACAAAGGAACTTCGGGAATGTCTTCAGAATATTCTTTCCGAAAAGAGCATTGAGGTTCCGCCTACCTTCAAGGCAGAGCTCAGACCATATCAGCTCAGAGGGTACTGCTGGCTTATCAAGAATCTCCGGACCATGATGGGATCCATTCTGGCCGACGATATGGGGTTGGGCAAAACCGTTCAGGTTATTGCCGCCATAGAAAAGCTGCGCTATGACGGGGAACTCAGGAATAAACAGGTTCTGGTGGTGGTGCCGGTTTCGCTTCTGGTCAGCTGGGGCAAGGAGCTAGGCAAGTTTGCTCCGGAACTTAAGGTCAATACCTTCTATTCCGACCGGGATCTTGCGAAGCCTGCCGACGTCGTGCTGACCTCCTACGGCGTTCTCAGATCCGAAAACAAGCTTTTTCAGAAGCTGAAGCTGCGTCTTATCGTTATTGACGAGGCTCAGAATATCAAGAACACCCGGTCGCAGATTTTCAAGGTAGTTCGTTCCATAAAGGCGGATTCCATGATTGCCATGTCCGGCACTCCGGTTGAAAACAGGCTTCTGGAGTACTGGTCAATTATGGATTTTGCCAATCCGGGACTTTTGGGTTCTGCGGATGCCTTCAAACGCGAATTTGCAAACCCGATTGAGCGTACCAGGGATCCGGCTGCTGTGAAGAGTTTCAAGCTGGTGACTGCTCCGTTTATCATGAGACGCCTCAAGTCTGATAAGTCCATTATCAGCGATTTGCCGGACAAGATAGTGATCGACAAGTACTGTACGCTTACTCCGGAGCAGGTGGCACTCTATCAGGAGAAGGTGGATCATTCCATGCTTGTCATGGAGGAGCTTGATTCATTGCAGCGGAGTTCGGTGGTTCTTAATCTGATCCGCAGCCTTAAAATGATCTGCAATGCGCCGGCTCATTATTCTCAGGAGGATCCCCACCAGGATGCCAGATATTCCGGGAAGATGGAGGTGCTGTTTGATCTTCTGGATGACATTTTCGAGAACAACAAGAAATGTCTGATATTCACCCAGTTCAAGGTCATGGGAGATCTGCTGCAGAAATGGATCGAAGAGAGAACAGGTTTCCGTCCAGAATTTATTCACGGGGGACTGACGGCTTCCGAACGGGCCAAAATGGTTGACAAGTTCCAGAATCGTCGCGACGAAAGGTGCATGATTCTGTCTTTGAAGGCTGCCGGAACCGGACTTACACTGACGGCGGCATCGGCAGTAATCCACTATGATCTGTGGTGGAATCCGGCTGTGGAGGATCAGGCAACCGACCGGGCTTACCGCATCGGACAGAAGGAAAATGTCCAGGTCTATCGGCTGATCTGCGCCAATACCTTTGAGGAAAAGATTAACGAAATTATCAATTCCAAGAAGGATTTGGCAGATATTGCCGTAAATGTCGGTGAAAAGTGGATTGGAGATCTGTCCAACCGTCAGATAGAGGAAATTTTCGCTTTCTCAACAGAGGAGGCCGAGAAGGAGAAGGCTCAGAAAACCAGCAAGCTCTGATGTCATGCGGGTCTGCCGTTTTCGGAAAGAGATTCGGATGGCGGTATGATGAGGCATGACGAACGAACAGCACGGCCGGGACAGTGAAAATCCCGGCTGTGTCGTTTCAGAAGCGGATGTATGATAATCAGATAATGTAGTCGTTTCCGATAAGATTGTTTTTGCGATCCACGATATCCTGGATGGTGATTCCTTCGAGGTATCTGGTCACAACCTCCTGAAGTCCCTTCCATACAAACAGAGTGCAGTCTTCCCGCTCGTCCTCGCCAGAAGCAGTATCATTTGAAGGTGACACGGGAGAGATGCTGCTTTCGGTTAGTTGCAGTATCTCGGCAACGGTGTACTGACTGGGGTTCCTTGCCAGGCGGTAGCCACCCTGCGTTCCCCGGTTGGCCTGAAGAATATCGCTTCTGTTCAGGACGGGGATGATCTGCTCCAGGTATTTTTTGGAGATATGCTGTCTTCTTGCAATGTCCTTCAGGGCAATAAAGCTGCTGTCATAATGTTCTGCCAGATCCACGAAGAACTGAATCGCGTATCTGCCTTTGGTTGAAATCTTCATATGTTTTCCGAATGCGTGATTTTCATAAGATTCCGTTCGGTGCTGAGCCGGTAATCAGTAATTTTCCCAGGTCATTATACAGTCCTGGAACTGAAGTTTTAATGTTGCATTCCATGGTTTGCGATGATATGCCATTTTTTCTGATTTCGGGAAATTCGGTTAATCTGAAAGGCTTTTCAGGTATACTGACAGAGATACGATTTCTTAAGGAGGTTTCTGTGAAACATTTGTTTAGAGCTTTGACTGCCGGACTTGCGGTATTGTTGTGCTCCGGAATGCCCGCAGTATCCGTTGCCGCTACGGATACCCTGGTGGTGTATTTTTCAGCATCCGGAAGAACCGAGACAGCTGCCAGCGTTATTGCCGGAGAGCTTAAGGCCGATACCTTTGCCATTAATCCGGCAGTTCCGTATTCGGTGAAGGATTTGGATTACCGGGATCCGGAGAGCCGTTCCTCGCGGGAACATCAGGATCCGTCGCTGAGACCGGAGTATTCCGGAGAAGTTGCGGGATGGGACAGGTACGGAACTGTATATATCGGTTATCCCATCTGGTGGGGGGAGGCTCCCAATATTGTTTATACCTTCGTGGAAAAGCATGATTTTACCGGAAAGACCGTCATTACCTTTTCTACTTCCGGAAGCAGCGGGCACGGTGCCAGCGGTGATCATCTGGCAGAAAAAGCCGGCAGCGGAAACTGGAAGCCCGGACGGCGTTTTTCCAGCAATGTGAACACCTCGGAGATCAGAAAGTGGCTTAAGGACAGCAGATAATCCGTTTTTGTTTGCTGGCTGACCGGAGTTCCTTTTCTCTGAGTTCCAAAAGAAAAGGAATTCCTTTTTTTGTCATCTGAGAAATTTTGTTCTAAAAACACTGGCTGTATCGGTGTTTTAAAAAGAAAAATGTAATAGAATCGCGAGATGATGAGCTTTTTCAGGAGGCACTTCCGGTTTGCTTTTCCGGATTCTCCGCCGTGTTACGAACAAGGGAGCGTTCATGGTAGCAGTAAGAACCAACCATGTCGGTCAGGACTTTGATTTAAAAGTCTGGGCTAGAGGGCTTCATATAAAAGACTCGGATCGTGATGAAATTCTCAGGGTGTTCGCCTACTGTCATGATCATATGCCGGAAACTTTGGCCGAAGAAGAAAAGCTGGCCAAAAGAGCCGCAGAAATAGTCGGTATTCTCCTTACTCTTCACATGGATCTTGATACCTACAAGTCAGCCATTCTGTATCCCCATCTTGAAGAACATTTTTTTACTCTTGAGGAGGCTAACAGAGATTTCGGTCCCCGCATTTCGCGGATACTGCACGGGGTCAAGGACATGGAGGCCATTAATTTCATGCATAACCTCTCTTCGGGGGCCATGGTTTCCAATGAGCAGGTTGATACCATAAGGCGAATGCTGATTGCCATGATTGAAGATGTGCGGGCCGTGGTAATCAAGCTGTCGGAGCGGATTGCGGTTCTTCGCGAAAGCAAGAATATGGATGAGGAGATAAAGGTGCTTCTGGCAAAGGAGAGCGCCAATATTTATGCTCCTTTGGCCAATCGTCTGGGGATCGGTCAGCTTAAATGGGAACTGGAAGATCTGTCATTCAGATACCTCCAGCCCGAAACCTACAGACAGATTGCCAGTCTTCTTGATGAAAAGAGGATCGATCGGGAAAATTATATCAATAACTTTGTCGAGGAACTGTCCCAGGCCCTGAAAAGAGCCGGAATTGAAGCTTCCGTATACGGTCGCCCCAAGCATATTTACAGTATATGGCGCAAAATGCAGAAAAAGCATTTGGCTTTTTCACAGCTTTATGACGTCAGGGCGGTGAGAGTGATTGTCAAGCATGTCAGAGATTGCTATGCCGCTTTGGGAATTGTTCATACCCGGTATCATCTGATCCAAAGAGAGTTTGACGACTACATAGCGAATCCCAAACCCAACGGATATCAGTCCATTCACACCGTGGTTCTGGGACCTGAAGGAAAGGCCGTGGAGATTCAGATTCGTTCTGAAACCATGCATAAGAATGCCGAACTGGGCGTGGCCGCTCACTGGAAATACAAGGAGGGTGATACTCAGGGAATTAATTCCGAGTATGAAAAGCGGATCGCCTGGCTCAGAAAGATTCTGTCCTGGCAGGAAAATATGATGGAGTCCGGAGCGATTGTCGAGGACTTTAAGAATCAGGTTTTTGAGGATCGGGTTTACGTGTTCACTCCAAAGGGTGATGTGGTGGACCTTCCTGCCGGAGCCACGCCTCTGGACATGGCCTACCAGATTCATACAGCACTGGGACACCGTTGTACCGGAGCCAAGGTGGGCGGAAGCATCGTGCCTTTTACCTACAAGCTTCAGACCGGAGATCAGGTTGAAATCATCACGCAGAAGGAGGAGAACCCCAGCCGGGACTGGATGAATCCCTCATACGGGTATATCGCCACCAGCAAGGCACGGAACAAAATTGCGGCCTGGTTTAAGAGACAGGATCGGGACAAGAATATTGAGGAAGGACGGGCTCTTCTCCAGAAATCCATGGAGCAGCACGGCATCAGACTTGAAAGAGCCGAAATTCCCGAGCTTTTAAATGAGGTTCTCAACAAATACAACGCCCGGGATCATAAGGATATCTATGCCAAGCTGGGATCCGGTGATATCCGCATTAACCAGCTGATGAACTTCCTTGAGGAAAAATTCAAGGAAAAGCATGACGAGCCCGACAATACTGAAGAACTTCAGAAAACCATAGAACAGAACCAGCAACAGTGGCTTAACAGTGCCAGACAGGCCAAGGGAAAGAGTCAGGTTATGGTCAACGGCGTGGGCAATCTGGTTACCCACATGGCCAGGTGCTGCCATCCGGTGCGCGGGGATGACATTGTCGGTTTTATTACCCACAGCGGCATAACGATTCACAGAAGAGGCTGTGACCAGCTGAAACTTATGGGGCAGAAGAGTCCGGAGCGTCTGGTGGAGGCCGAGTGGGGCGAGAACTATTCTCAGGGTTATGCGGTAACAATAGTTATTGAGGCTAATGACCGTTCGGGGCTTCTCAGGGATATCACCACCATTATTGCCAATGAAAGAATCAACGTGCTGGGGGTATCGTCAAGCTCGAATACCAGGATGCAGATGGCCAAGATTATTATCAGGATGGAGGTTTACAATATCAATGATCTGACCAGAACCCTGTCCCGTCTCAACCAGATGCCGGATGTCATTTCGGCCAGAAGGGAATAGACGTTTCCGGGATCCCGGATTCGGGGAATTCCCGGAATACAAAGGGACAATATTATGGTTTCCGGTCAGGAGAGAAGCTTTATAAATCCCGTTACCAGTACTGCATTTACGAAGTCAATGAAAAGGGCGCCTACCATCGGAACCACAAAGAATGCCCTGACAGACGGGCCGTTAGCTCCGGTAAAGGTATCCATGTTGGCCATGGCGTTTGGAGTTGCCCCCATTCCGAAGCCGCACTGACCGCAGGCAATAACCGCTGCATCATAGTCTCTGCCCATGATGCGGAAGGTTATGAAATATGCAAAGAGCGCAATAATGACGCACTGTGCCGCCAGTATGGAAAAAAGAGGAACGGCAAGTTCCCCGAGTTCCCAGAGCCGCAGGGACATGAGTGCCATGGCCAGAAAGAACTGCAATGATATTTTTCCGATGATATCAATGGAAGGGATGGCAATATTATGACCGGTATGATCCGCAATGTTACGGATAACCGAGGCTGCCACCATCGGTCCCAGGTAGGACGGGAGAGTAATGTTCATGCCGGCAAGCCATTTTATAACAAGCCATCCGGCCAGGACCGCCAGGGATATGATAAGAGCGGCCCTGAAAAGAGACTGTTCGGTTACGGGGTGAACCGCGGCAGATCCGTTGTCCGGAACTCCTTCGTATGCGGAGTCCTGGTTTTTGCAGGATATCCGGTGTCTTGCCAGGAGAAGCTTGCCCACCGGACCTCCGATTACTGAGCCGGCAATCAGTCCGAAGGTGGCGCAGGCCACTGATATTGAAAGTCCTCCGGCCAGCCCGCATTTTTCAAGTTCGGGGCCGAAAGCGGCAGAAGTGCCATGTCCGCCGGAAAGAGAGACCGAACCGGCGGCAATTCCCAGAAGAGGGGGCTCTCCGAACAGTGAGGCGATGGAAATGCCGGCCAGATTCTGACAGATTATCAGGAGTGTCGAACATATGAGAAAAAGAAATACCCCGATTCCTCCCCGTGTCAGCATTTTTGCGGAAGCCATAAATCCGATGCTGGTGAAGAAGGCCATCATGAACAATTCTCTGAGTTCAGAGTCGTAAGTGAATTCGCATATCCGGAATTCATGAAGAGCGAAGGTTAACAGGGCAAAAACCACGCCGCCGATAACCGGGGACGGAATATAGAATCTTTTGAGAAAAGGCACGATTTTTTTCAGGAAATGGCCGGCTATAAGAAGTGCCGTTGCAATTCCAAGTACTGTTATCATATCAAGATGGTACGTCAGTACCCCGCTGTCTGACATTGCCGTTCCTCCGTAACTCGGGCTCTTTCGGTTATCCGGATCTGCCGTAATGAGATTTCAGAAAGCGGTATTTTATCAGAAATGATGTCTGTTTTGAGAAAACCGGACAGGATGCCCGGCATGCGGAGATTCTGTAACCGTTTCTGCCGTTTTTCGTTATACTTCCGTAAATGTTTATTGCTGATGATTTTGAGGAAACAGGATGAAATATTTCAAACTTGCTGCGGTGTCAGCGCTGGTATTTTTCTGCATGGGATTTAACGTGGCCGGAGCCTTTTGCACCAAAGCTCACAGTGATGTGCATCCCCTTTGTTCCAGGTATATCGCTTTCAGCGAAGGAGTGAAGGATGCCTGCAAGAACTGCGGCAGCGACGGTACCTGCAAATCGGAGGTCAGTCTTTATATTGTCAATACTCTGACAGATCAGGATCTGCTGTATTACATGAAAAAGGAGCGCCTGTCTCGTCCCTCCTGCCGTTAGACTCGGATGGCAGTTCCGGGTTTTTGTCTTCTGACTCCAATCCTGGTTGTTGAATCCCGGCTCATTTGATAAAATAGGTACGGTTTAGTTCCTGGCAGCATAGTCGGAAGCCATGTCTTCGATTGTGCTGTTTTTTATTTTCAGAAATGTGGTTTTCTATGGTCAGTAAAACAAACACTAAATTTATTTTTGTTACCGGAGGGGTGGTGTCATCCCTTGGAAAGGGTATTGCCGCAGGTTCCCTGGCGGCTCTTCTGGAAGCCCGCGGTATTGACGTAACCATGCTTAAACTGGATCCCTATATCAATGTTGATCCGGGGACAATGAGTCCGATTCAGCATGGCGAGGTGTTTGTAACCGAAGACGGGGCCGAAACGGATTTGGATCTGGGGCATTATGAGCGTTTTATACGTACCAAAATGACCAGGAACAACAATTTTACCACCGGCAGAATTTATTCTGACGTCATCAGGAAGGAACGTCATGGCGATTATCTCGGCGCAACCATTCAGGTTATTCCCCATATAACCAATGAAATCAAGGAAAAGGTTCTTCAGGGCAGCCACGGACATCAGGTGGCCATTGTCGAGGTGGGCGGCACGGTAGGAGACATTGAATCACTGCCGTTTCTGGAGGCTCTGAGACAGCTGGCGGTGGAGATTGACAGACAGAACGCAATTTTCATGCATCTTACCCTGGTGCCTTATCTCAAGACATCCAACGAGATCAAGACCAAACCTACTCAGCATTCTGTAAAGGAACTTCTCAGTATCGGCATTCAGCCGGATGTGCTGATTTGCCGTTCCGATACCAATATCCCGGTACCGGAAAAGAAAAAAATCGCTCTTTTCTGCAATGTCGGTGAAAAGGCGGTAATTTCCCTGAGGGACGTGGATTCCATTTACAAGATCCCCACCCTGCTGAAGAATCAGGGCCTGGATGATTTTATCGTTGCCCGTTTTGGCATTGACTGTCCTCCTGCGGATCTTTCGGAATGGGAACAGGTGGTTTATCAGCAGGCCAACAGCGAAGGAGAGGTTGTTGTCGGGATGGTCGGAAAGTACGTGCAGCTTCCGGATGCCTACAAGTCCGTCAATGAGGCGCTGAAGCATGCCGGCCTTAAAAACCGGGTTCATGTGAAGATCCGGTACATTGATTCCCAGAGCGTTGAAACCAACGGTGAGGAAACTTTGGAGGGGATCGATGCGATCCTGGTTCCCGGCGGTTTCGGAAACCGGGGCATCGAAGGCAAGATTACTGCTGCCCGTTATGCCAGGGAACACAACATTCCATATCTCGGCATCTGTCTGGGAATGCAGGTGGCAATCATCGAATATGCCAGGGATGTTGCGGGAATGACCGGTGCCAATTCTTCCGAATTTGACAGAGAATGCCAGTATCCGGTGATTGGTCTTATTACCGAGTGGGTCAACAAGGAAGGCAAGATCGAGGAACGCAGCGAAGAGTCGGATCTCGGAGGCACCATGCGTCTTGGAGCGCAGCAGTGTCATCTGGCCGAAGGATCCAAAGTCCGTGAGCTTTATGGAAAGCCGGAAATTTACGAAAGACACAGACATCGCTATGAGGTTAACAATAACCTGCTGCCGCAGCTGGAAACGGCAGGTCTCAGAGTAACGGGGCTTTCCGCAGACCGGCAGCTGGTGGAAATCGTGGAGGTTCCTAATCATCCGTGGTTTGTGGGAGTGCAGTTCCATCCTGAATTTACTTCCACTCCCCGTGACGGCCATCCGCTGTTCTCCGGATTTATAAAGGCTGCCATGGATTATCAGGCTCAGACGAGACATAACCCGCAGTAGCGATCGGATTTATTTTTCAGGCCCCGAGGTATTTCTCCCGGGGTTTTTTGTTTTTGTGGGGGACTGTTTTTAGGCAGATCCGGATTTTGAGGAGGCTCGGATTTTACCATCCCGTATCTGTTGTTTTTTAAGGAGGGAGACATTATAATCACATGTCGGGAGTGAGCGGTTTGCTGTATGGATAATCTTCTTATTTCCCGTGTGCAGAATTTAAGATGACTGCTTTTTGCAGTCTTTTACTTATAACCCCCATGAGGACTTATATATAATGGCTAAGATCACTAAGGTAATTGGTCGTGAAATTGTTGATTCACGTGGTAATCCTACTGTAGAAGCTGATGTTTATCTTGACGACGGTTCAATGGGCCGTGCCGCAGTTCCTTCCGGAGCTTCTACCGGTGTTCGCGAGGCTCTCGAGCTTCGTGACGGAGACAAGAGCCGTTTTGGCGGCAAGGGTGTTCTTACCGCTGTTAAGAATGTAAACGAAATTCTCGGACCGGCCATTGTGGGCATGGATCCGGTTGATCAGCGTGCTGTTGACAAGGTTATGCTTGACAAGGACGGCGATCCCTTCAAGAAGAATCTTGGTGCCAACGCCATTCTGGCCATTTCCCTTGCTGTAGCAAAGGCAGCCGCTCAGTCCAAGAAGGTTCCTCTTTACGAGCATATCTCCGATCTTAACGGCACTCACGGTGTTTACTCCATGCCTCTTCCGATGATGAACATCATCAACGGCGGTGCTCACGCTGCCTGGTCCATGGACATGCAGGAATTCATGATTCAGCCTGTAGGCGCCAAGACCGTCAAGGAAGCAATCCGCATGGGCGCTGAAGTTTTCCACGAGCTTGCCAAGGTTCTTAAGAGCCTCGGTCAGCCTACCACTGTTGGTGATGAAGGCGGTTACGCTCCCAAGCTCGCCGGTACTGCCAAGGCTATGGCTGCCATCAAGGAAGCTGTTGAAAAGGCCGGCTACAAGTTCGGCGAGGATATCACCCTGGCTATGGACTGCGCTTCCTCCGAGTTCTATGATGCCGAAGCCAAGCTCTACAGAATGAAGGCTGAAGGTAAGGATTTCACCTCCAATCAGCTGGCTGACTTCCTGGCTGATCTCTGTGACCAGTATCCTATCATTTCCATTGAAGACGGTCAGGCTGAAGGTGACTGGGACGGCTGGAAGTATCTTACCGACAAGATCGGCAACAGATGCCAGCTCGTTGGTGACGATCTCTTTGTAACCAATCCTTCCATCCTCAAGGAAGGTATTGAGAAGGGCATTGCCAACTCCATTCTGATCAAGGTTAACCAGATTGGTTCCCTTTCCGAAACTCTTGATGCCATCCAGATGGCTCACAAGGCCGGCTATACCGCCATCGTTTCCCACCGTTCCGGCGAAACCGAAGACTGCACCATTGCCGACATTGCTGTTGGTACCGCTGCAGGCCAAATCAAGACCGGTTCCCTGAGCCGTTCCGACCGTATGGCCAAGTATAACCAGCTCATCCGCATCGAAGAAGAACTTGGTTCTGAAAAGGCTCCTTATGCCGGACGCAAGGCTGTTAAGGGCCAGAACTAATCTTCTGACGTCATACTGAGTTTTTCAGTTTTCAGAAAACGGGGGTGCTTTCGGGGCACCCTTTTTGTTTTTCGGATCAGTCCTTTTCAGGGGATGTTATCTCCATAATGTTCAAATGCCGGTGGCATGGATTATAATGTTCCGGTTTTCGGGGTGTTTGTTATGCGCTACATCAATGTCATTTTAATTCTGGTAATCATTTATCTCGGACACACGCTGGTACACGGTCCCAACGGACTGCGCCGTTATCAGCAGGTTACTGCGGAGCTCCGACAGGCGAAGGAATATACCAAAAGTCTTGAGGAGCGCAACATGATGATGAAAATTGACATTGAGTCTCTTAAAAAGACCGAAGGATCTGCTACCGTAGAAAATCTTGCCCGTTCGAATCTGGGAATGATTAAGTCCGGTGAGAAGTTTTACCGGGTCATTTTTCCAAGCCGGCAGGAGGCTCCCGAGTATAAATGAATTCACTGATTGATGTTGTAATTCCCGCCGCCGGAATCGGAAAAAGAATGCAGGCCGATCGTCCCAAGCAGTACCTTCCTTTTGCTTCCAGCACCATTCTCGAGGAAACACTGAAGCGCATTTTGCGTTTTTCCCGTCTGGGGAGAATTGTCCTGGCTCTTAACCCCGAGGATCATTTTTTTGAAAAAACTTCGCTGGCCGGGGATGACAGAATTATGATCGTTACCGGAGGAGCCGAAAGAGGAGACAGTGTTCTTGCCGGTCTCCGGGCGGCCTCTGCGGAATATGCAATGGTTCATGATGCGGCAAGACCGTGCATTATGATGGAGGACCTTGAGCGACTGGCTGCCGGTGCCGCCAATGACAACGGCGGCATTCTGGCGGTAAAAATTCCTGACACCGTTAAGAGGGGGGACGGCAGCAACGTTATTACGGCAACCGTTCCCAGAGCCGGACTCTGGAGGGCCCTTACTCCGCAGATGTTTAACAGAAAGCTTCTTATTGCCGCCTATGAAAAGGCAATGGCTGACGGACAGGTACTGACTGACGAGGCTTCAGCCATGGAATATGCCGGTTATCATCCGTTGCTGGTTCCGGGCTCCGGTCTTAATATTAAAATCACAGAGCCTCAGGATCTGGCTCTGGGAGAACTGTTTTTCAGGGAAATGGACTGATAGGAGAGATGATGATATTCAGAGTCGGACATGGTTTTGACGTGCATCGTTTTGGGGGCACAGGCCCGGTAACTTTGGGCGGTGTCAGAATCCCTTATGAACAGGGATTAATAGCTCATTCGGACGGTGATGTGGTTCTTCATGCTCTTACAGATGCCCTTCTGGGAGCTTCGGGGCTCGGAGACATCGGCCGCCTCTATCCTGACAATGATGACCGTTTTTTGAATATCGACAGCAGAATTCTTCTCAGAGATGCCTGGCAAAGAGTTCAGGAAAAAGGATGGAAGCTCAGTAACGTTGATATTACCATTCTGGCTCAGGCTCCGAAGATAGCTCCGGTGGAGCATGAAATGCGTTTAAACATTGCCGGGGATCTGGGACTTGATCCTGATGCCGTCAATGTCAAGGCAACCACTACCGAAAAACTTGGATTTACCGGAAGAAAGGAAGGAATTGCCGTGGAGGCCGTGGCCCTTATTTTTAAGGATAAGTGCTGATGAGAATTCTGATAAGCAATGATGACGGCATTTATGCCGAAGGCATAAACCGGCTCTATGAACAGGTATCCCCGGAGTATCCGGATACCTGGGTGGTGGCGCCGGACCGTAATCAGAGTGCGGCCAGTCATTCCCTTACCCTGGATAATCCCCTGAGAACCCAGGAGATTTTAAAAAAGCATTTTACTGCTGTCAGAGGAACGCCTACGGACAGTGTTTATCTGGCACTGAATTCTCTTTTGAACCCCAGGCCTGATGTGGTGGTTTCCGGCATTAACGAGGGGGCCAACCTGGGTGATGATGTTATCTACTCGGGAACCGTGGCTGCTGCTATGGAAGGACGCGGGTGCCGTTATCCCGCCCTGGCGGTATCTCTCTGCGGTTCCCGATTTTATGATACTGCGGCCGCGTTTGTGATGAGGATTCTTCGTAAAATTCAGGAAACGCCGCTTCCCGGGCAGCAGATTCTGAATGTGAACGTTCCGGATCTTCCGCTGTCTCAGATTAAGGGGATTATGGTAACCCGGCTGGGACGCCGCAAGAATGCCGAAAGCATCATTGAAAGCAAGGATCTCAGAGGTGTCCCCATTTACTGGGTCGGACCGCAGGGAAGTCCCGTGGATCGTGACAGCGATACCGATTTCTGGGCGGTGGAAAACGGATATGTTTCGGTTACGCCGCTGCATATTGATTTAACAGCCTACAACAGTCTTGATGATCTGGGAGACTGGGCGAGTATGATATAGCCTGTTATGAAATTATTTACCGGAATTTATGACTATTGCATAAACCTGTCGAAACACCGTATGGCACCGGTTTTTCTGACGGGAAGCAGCTTTATAGAGTCGGTGTTCTGGCCTATTCCTGTGGATATTATGCTGGCACCCATGTGTCTTGCCAAACCGGAAAAGGCAGTTCACTACGCTTTTCTGGCTACAGTGGCCTCGGTTCTGGGAGCGGTTCTGGGTTACGGCCTGGGGTATTATCTTTACGATCCCTGGATTCAGGATATTGTAATCAGATTCGGCTATGAGGACGCGGTTGCCCGGGCCTCGGGGTACCTGCACCGGTATGGGGCCCTGTTTATCATTATCGGATCCTTTACCCCGCTGCCTTATAAAATCGTTGCTATCTGTTCCGGACTGATTGCCTCGCAGCAGGCGGGGCTCGGACTGGGGGCCGGCCAGCTTCATTTGATACCGTTTATACTGGTGTCCTTTCTTGGCCGCGGCCTGAGATTCTTTCTGATTGCGCTGGTAATAAAATTCGGCGGGGCCAGGATGGAACAGAAGCTCAGGCGTTATATCGACATTATCGGATGGCTGACACTGGTTCTGGTGGCCGTGTTTTTCTGTTACTACATGATAAAGGACTGAACAATGCTGCGAAGAACTGCAATTTTGACAATGTCAGGAATTATGGCCTTTGCAATGGGAGCCTGCACCACATATACCGGCAGCGGCTATTCAGCCCGGGATCTTGCTTCTGATTCCCGTTCCTCGAAGGCTCAGAACGGCACATATACGGTACGTGCCGGGGATACTCTTTATTCGGTGGCCTTTGCGAATAACATTGACATGAAGACCCTGGCATATATTAATAATCTTCATAAGCCCTATAACATTTACAGGGGACAGGTGCTTATTCTGGATCCGTCCCGGGTGGGGGTTCAGACCTATCGGGTGCAGAAAAACGATACGGTATATGCCATTTCCAGAAAGTTCGGGGTTCCCATTAAGGAACTTGTGCAGATCAACGATATTGATTCTAACTACACGATTATGGTGGGGCAGCTTTTGGTGGTGAGCCGTAAAAAACCGGTTTTGATTACCCGTACCGAACCGGCACGTCAGGCGGCTCCGGGAGCTGTTTCGGCACCGGCCGTAAATCCTCCGGGAAAGCCGGAAACAGGGAAAACGGATCAGAAGCCGGTCAGGCCGGCAAATTCTGTCATGAGACCTCCGGTTCCCCGAACTGACAATGCCCCCGACATGACAGCCTCTGACAGCAGAAGGAAGGAAAATACCAGGGCGGTGGAGGATGTCAGAGTCCCGACCCAGTCCCGGGGCAGTGTCAACTGGAAGTGGCCTGCCGGCGGGAGAGTAATCGAAGGTTTTTCAAGCTCGGAACACGGAAACAAGGGGATTGATATTTCCGGAAGCAGGGGCTCCGATATCAGAGCGGCTTCCGGAGGAAAGGTTGTATATGCCGGCAATGCCCTGAGAGGATACGGAAATCTTATCATCATCAGTCATAATGATGATTTTCTGTCCGCATATGCCCATAACGATTCCATTCTGGTGCGCGAGGGACAGCAGGTATCCAGAGGTCAGGTCATAGCAAAAATGGGGGATTCGGAAGCCAAATCGGTGCGGCTACATTTTGAGATCCGTTATCGCGGGCAGACGGTAAATCCTATGAAATATCTGCCGGCCGGCAAAAAGTAGTATCCTCTTTGCAATTCCCCGGATCCTTGTCGCAGGGCAGGTTTGGCTCCGCATGTCGTGGTTTTACGTTTTCAGATTTCGGAGGCGGTGTCTTTCCTGTTCAGATGTAGCTGACTTCTTCGGTCAGATCGTAAATCAGGTTCAGGGCTTCCCGGGCCGTCAGCGTGTCCGGTCTGACATTCCTGAGGATCTCAATGACCTTCCGGTATTCTTCGGGGATTGCTCCCGCATTGTTGCCGTTCTTTGTTTCTGTATTGTCTCCGGGGATTTCCGGTCTTATTTTTCCGGCCAGAAGCTTCATGCGTTTTCGGGCGGTCTGGATTACCTTTTTCGGGATTCCTGCCAGCTGAGCCACTTCAATGCCGTAGGAGCTGGTAGCAGGACCGTCTTCGGCATTGTGCAGAAATACGATGTTTTCTCCGGATTTCACCGCTGAAAAATGCAGATTCCGGACGGTTTTAATTTCATTCGGGAGTTCGGTAAGCTCAAAATAGTGGGTTGAAAACAGGGTATAGGATCTGTTTCCTTCTGCCAGATGCTCCGCAGCCGCCCAGGCCAGGGCCATACCGTCGTAGGTGCTGGTGCCGCGCCCGATTTCGTCCATAAGCACCAGACTTTTTTCCGTGGCGTTATGAAGGATATTCGCGGTTTCCGTCATTTCCACCATAAAAGTGGATCTGCCGGATGCCAGATCGTCGCTGGCTCCGATTCTGGTGAATATTCTGTCAATGTCAGGGATTATCGCTTTTTCCGCGGGTACAAAGGAACCGCTCAGAGCCATAAGGACAATAATGGCGCATTGCCTCATATAGGTTGATTTGCCTCCCATGTTCGGTCCGGTAATCACAAGAAGCTTGTGAGCATCGGTTATCGAAATATCATTGGGAATGAATTTTGCCGTGCCGGCCTGCTCGATTACCGGGTGTCGTCCCTTCGTAATGGCGATTTCAGTGCCGTCGGTAAATTCCGGACGGGTATAGTCGTTTTCAAGAGCTGTCTTGGCCAGTCCGGCGAGCATGTCGATGGCGGCAAGTCCCGATGAAAGCTCCGAAAGTTCCTCCAGATGCGGCAGCATGAGGGCGATAAGATCGTCATAAAGCTTTTTTTCCAGAGCCAGGGCCCGGCTTTGGGCGGTGAGGGCGGTTTCCTCGTATTCCTTTAGCTCCCGGGTTATAAAGCGTTCGTTGTTTTTAAGGGTCTGGCGTCTGATATAATCCGCAGGAAGACTGTTCTGTTCGGCCTGAGTCCGGGACATTTCTATATAGTAGCCTGAAACCTTGTTGTAGCCCACCTTCAGAGTGTTTATTCCGGTGCGCTGCCTTTCCCGGATTTCCACGTCCCGGAGATAATCCTCGGCTCCCGATGACATGCTGCGGAGTCTGTCCAGTTCCGGAGAGTATCCCGGAGCAATGACACCGCCTTCTCTGATGACGGCGGGCGGGTTTTCATTTACTGCCTTTTCCAGAAGCTCTCTGATGTCCGGAATAAGCGGCAGTTTGTTCTGATATTCGGAAAGCAGGCCTTTGGCAGAATTCAGAAGCTCCCGTATAAGAGGGGTTACCTGAAGGGCCGTGCGAATTTTTGAGAGATCCCGGGGCCTCACGTTGCTGAGGGCCAGTCGGGCCGTTACTCTTTCCAGATCTCCGATTTCCCTGAGATAATCCCTAAGGGTATCAGATTCCGAACATCTCTGAAGCTCCTCAATGAGATCCAGTTTTTGGTTTATCTCCTGGCGGGACCGCACCGGATTCAGCAGGGAACGCTGCAGAAGCCGGGAGCCCATGGGGGTGGAAGTCTGGTCCAGAACTGAAAGCAGGGTATGCTCTCTGCCTCCCTGGAGATTTTCGGTGATTTCCAGATTTTTCTGGGTGCTGGCATCCATGGCAAGATGGGAGTTTCTGCTTTCCAGACGCAGAGAGCGAATGTTAAGAAGTGCGGTTTTCTGGGTTTCCCGGACATAGCCGAGAAGCGCTCCGGCCGGACAGATGCCGATGGTAATGCCATCTAGGCCGAAACCGGACAGATCCTTGGTTTTAAAGTGTCCGGTCAGTATGCGTTTTGCCGTTTCATAGTCAAATTCCCATACCGGACGTCTTCTGAGTCCGCGGAATCCGGAGATGGCGTCCAGGGAGCGGCAGTCCTCGGAATACAGGAGTTCCGCGGGCTTCAGGCGTTCGAGAACCGCGAGAATCCCGGTGATGTTCTCGGCTTCAAGACAGCAGAAATCTCCGGTGGAAAGATTAAGATAGCTGAGACCGAAGGCAAACTGATCGCTGGTCAGACAGGCGATGAAATTATCCTGTTTTTCCTTGAGAAGAGCTTCGTCGGTAACCGTTCCGGGAGTGATTATTCGGGTGATTTTTCTTTCCACAGGCCCTTTGGAGGAGGCCGGATCGCCTATCTGTTCGCAGATAACGGCGCTTTCCCCCTTGTCCACGAGACGGGCAAGATAGGTGTCCACGGAATGGTAGGGAACTCCGGCCATTGGAATCGGCTGTCCGTTCATGGTACCGCGTTTTGTCAGAGTGATATCCAAAAGCTCGGATGCTCTTCTGGCATCATCGAAAAACATTTCATAAAAGTCCCCCAGTCTGTAGAAAAGCAGAGTATCGGGGTACTGTTTTTTGAAGGAAAGATACTGCTGCATCAGCGGAGTGATATTATTATTGCTGTCTGACATTTGATTTTTCTAACCTAACTGATTGGTTCGGAACGGGCGGTGCAAAGTTTAGCATACTGGCCGGAAGATCATAAGTGCCAGAGAATCCGGCCCGGTAAAATTTCGGGAGTCGGGGAGGTTTCGGAGGGCAGGGCGGTTCTGAATCCGAAGCCGGATTTTATTATGCCGGAACCGTTATATTTATACAGGAGTCAGCAATGCCGGATTCGGGACAGAACGGTGTTTTTCTGGATTATGTGATAGAGCAGATGGCCTGCGACACGGGGGCGGAGCTTAAGAGAGTCGGGTTCAGGGCGGTAACCGCCGAGTCCTGTACCGGAGGACTGGTCAGTGCGGCGCTTACGTCTGTGCCGGGATCCTCGGAATGGTTTGACCGGGGCTTTGTCACCTATTCCAATGAAGCCAAAACGGAAATGCTGGGGGTGCGGGAGGATACTCTTGAGATATACGGAGCGGTAAGTGAAGAAACTGTCCGGGAAATGTGTCTCGGAGCTCTGAAAAATTCCCGGGGGGACATTGCGGTATCCCTGAGCGGTATCGCCGGTCCCGGAGGCGGCACTCCGGAAAAGCCGGTGGGCACGGTCTGGCTGGCCTGGGCCTTCAGGGGGAAGATACTCCATACCTGTTTGGCGCATTTTCCGGGAAATCGTGAAATTGTCAGAAAATACGCAGTAATAAAAGCACTCTCTGATATCTATATTTTTTGTAAAGGTAAAAGGAAAAGTAGAGGCAAAACTAAAAAATAATTTGCAATTGAAGATTAACTACGTATAATAGCAATAAATGTTCAATGCTTTGAAGTTTTGAATGACGCTGAAATGTTGCATTGCGGATTCGGGATTCAGGCACGGGACATTCCGGCAGGTGCCGGCGGCCGCAAAACGCCGCGGACGGTGCTATAATGCCGGGGCCGGCTTTCCACGAAACAGGGTGCCGGATTATCAGTCGGGAGAAGGATTCAGGTATATACCGTCAGGTTTAACTGAAGGCCGTTTTTAAGTTTTTTAGCTAGTATTGACAAGGAAATAATTATGGCAGCTAAAGAAAAGGACGAAGAGAAGAACAGCAAGGCTAAGGCACTTCAGGCTGCAATGGAGCAGATTGAAAAGCAGTTTGGCAAGGGAGCCATCATGAGACTTGGTGAAAACAAGCTCATGAGCGACATCGAAGCGGTTTCCACCGGTTCGCTTTCCCTGGATATCGCCCTCGGCATCGGCGGTCTTCCTCTGGGGCGCATTGTGGAAATTTACGGACCGGAATCCTCCGGCAAGACTACTCTGACTCTTGAGATCATTGCCCAGGCTCAGAAAAAGGGCAAAACCTGCGCCTTTATCGATGCCGAGCATGCTCTGGATCCGGTATACGCGGCCCGTCTCGGGGTAGATGTGAATTCACTTCTGGTTTCCCAGCCCGATACCGGCGAGCAGGCCCTGGAGATCTGCGACATGCTGGTAAGATCCGGCAGCGTTGACGTGATTGTGGTTGATTCGGTGGCTGCCCTGGTTCCCAAGGCCGAAATCGAGGGAGATATGGGAGAGTCCCATGTCGGTCTTCAGGCCCGTCTTATGTCCCAGGCGCTTCGCAAGCTGACCGGCAACCTGCAGCAGGCCAACTGTATGTGCATTTTCATCAACCAGCTCCGCATGAAGATCGGGGTGATGTTCGGCAATCCGGAAACCACCACCGGCGGCAATGCCCTCAAGTACTATGCCTCGGTGCGTCTGGATATCAGAAAGGGTGCTGCCATCAAGACCAAGGACGGAGATATTCTGGGCAATGAGACCAAGGTCAAGGTGGTAAAGAACAAGGTGGCACCTCCTTTCAAGTCTGCCGAGTTCCAGATTCTCTATAACAAGGGGATCAGCAAGGGCAGCGAGATTGTCGATCTTGGCGTCAAGATCAAGGCAATAGTCAAGTCCGGAGCCTGGTTTTCCTATAACGGCGAAAAAATCGGACAGGGCAAGAGCAATGTTATTGACTATCTTGCCGAGCATCCTGATGTCAGTGATGAAATCGAGACCAAAATCAGGGAGTTCTACAGCAACAAGGAGGATTACAATGCCACTGCCGATGTTGGGGGCGAGGTATATTCCGAGGACAGCGAAGGCTCCGATGATGTCGAGGTGGCTCCGGAGTTTGAAAAGGTGGAAATCCCCGAAGATCTGTAAACCGGAATGTCCGGTCAAGAGCCTCTAGCGGCATGATCGTCTTTCAGGGGTGTCAGACTGTTTCTGATGCCCTTTTTTCGTTTCATGGCTTCCCGAAAAAGTTTCCGGGGGCCTTCTGAGGTTTTTATGGAAGAAACTGATAATTTCGACAGAGTTTATACGGCTGCTCTTAATATTCTTGCTTTGAGAGAGCATTCCGAAAAGGAACTCCGGGAAAAGCTTGTCAGGAAGTTCGGAAGTGCCGGGGAGACAACGGATCGGGTTATTGCGAGACTCTCGGAACTCGGCTATCTTTCTGATGTCAGATATGCCGAAATGGCGGTACGGCATTTTTCCGGAAAGGGATACGGCCCGCACCGGATCAGGGCGGAGCTCCTGAAAAAAGGGGTGAATCCCGAGGAGCAGGAAGCGTGTCCGGTACCGGACGACGAAGAGTTTGTGTCCCGGGCCCGGGCTCTTGTCGAAAAGAAATACGGCGCTCCGGAGGATATGGATTTTGCCGTCAGGCGAAAAGCCATGGCTTTTCTGGCACGCCGGGGCTTTACCGGAGAACAGTGTCTGAAGGCGCTCAGGGCCGATGCCGATGATTTTGGCGGGGACTGGTGAGCCTGCCCGGCACCGAATCGCTAATTCCTGTTCACTGTATAATTTGCCCCCTCTTAATGCTATAATCTGCACGGTTTTATCCGGGGGCGCTCCCTGCTTCCCGAAACCGTGCCTTGCCGCAGTCAGCACTGTGTTTCCGCAAGGTCCAGATATATTGAAAAAGGTTTTTTGTATGTACATGACAACCTCGGAGATACGCTCCGCGTTTCTTGAATATTACCGGTCTCACGGACATGAGGTAGTACGTTCCAGTTCACTGGTGCCGGTAAACGATCCCACGCTTCTGTTTACGAATGCCGGGATGAATCAGTTTAAGGATGTTTTTCTTGGCAAGGAGTCAAGAAGCTACAAGAGAGCGACTACCGCCCAGCGCTGCGTCAGGGCCGGCGGCAAGCACAACGATCTTGACAATGTAGGATATACCGCCCGGCATCATACCTTTTTTGAAATGCTCGGCAATTTCAGCTTCGGCGATTATTTTAAGAAGGATGCCATCCATTTTGCCTGGGGATTTCTGACAGGAGTTCTCGGGCTTCCCGCGGAGAAACTCACGGTTACTGTTTATCAGACCGATCAGGAAGCCTATGATATCTGGAACAGGGAGATCGGAATTCCTGCCGAGCGCATAGTTCGCATCGGCGACAACAAGGGAGCTCCGTATGCTTCGGACAATTTCTGGCAGATGGGGGATACCGGTCCGTGCGGCCCCTGTTCCGAAATTTTTTATGACCACGGTGCCGATATCTGGGGAGGTCCTCCCGGATCCGCAGAGGAGGACGGGGATCGGTTTATCGAGGTGTGGAACATCGTTTTCATGCAGTTTAATCGCAAATCGGACGGCACCTTTGAGCCGTTGCCGCATCCTTCTGTTGACACCGGCATGGGACTGGAGCGTATCGCCGCCGTGATGCAGGGAGTTCATTCCAACTACGAAATTGATCTTTTCAGGGAACTTATAGCCGGTGCGGCAGAGATTCTTCAGGTTTCCGACCTTTCCAGCAAGTCTCTCAGGGTAATAGCAGACCATATCCGCTCCTGTTCTTTCCTGATTTGTGACGGAGTGATTCCCTCCAACGAAGGCAGAGGATATGTACTGCGCCGTATTATCCGGAGAGCAGTGAGACATGGCCGTCTTCTGGGGGCCAGAGAGGTATTTTTCTACCGGCTGGTGGAAAAACTTGCCGCGCTGATGGGGGATGCCTATCCGGAAATCAGGGAATCCCGGGCTCTTATCGAGAAGACTCTCAGAAAAGAGGAGGAGCAGTTCCTGAGGACACTGGATCGCGGTCTCGAACTCCTTTCCGGAGAACTGTCCAGACTCGGAGACAGTAAGGTTGTTCCAGGCGAAGTGGTGTTCCGTCTTTATGATACCTACGGATTCCCGGTGGATCTGACTCAGGATGTGGTCAGAGACAATGGTTATACTGTGGATACTGCCGGATTTGATGCCGAAATGGAGAAGCAGCGTAAAAGAGCCAAGGCGGCTTCCAATTTTGCGGTTGACTACAACAGTCAGCTCAAGGTATCGGCAACCACCGAATTTACCGGTTATGATCGGCTGGAGGATGAAGCGGTAATCCTGAATATTTTTAAAGGTATTGAAAGCGTCAGCTCTGTGGCAACCGATGAAGAAGCTGTCATTGTGCTTGACAAAACTCCTTTTTACGCCGAAAGAGGCGGTCAGGTAGGGGATACCGGCCTCATTCTGGGCGGCGATAATTTTGAATTTCAGGTCACTGATACCAGACATGCCGGAAATGCCGTGATTCACACCGGAAAGGTGCTGCTTGGCGAGTTTGCGGCGGGAGACAGGGTTCGTGCCCGGGTTGATGTTTCCGCCAGAAACAGCATTGCCCGTCATCACAGTGCCACCCATCTTCTGCAGTCTGCCCTCAGAAAGGTGCTGGGAGATCATGTGGTTCAGAAGGGATCCTTTGTGTCCGGGGATCGGCTTCGTTTTGACTTTTCTCACGGCGAGGCTCTGACTGCGGAGGAAATCCGCAGTGTTGAAGCTTTGGTGAATGGCTATATTATGGCCAATCTTCCGGTGACTACCGAGGTGATGGATCTGGAATCCGCCAGGGCCACAGGTGCCATGGCGCTCTTTAACGAAAAGTACGAAGGTACGGTAAGAGTGGTGAGCATGGGGGACGTTTCCCGGGAGCTCTGCGGCGGCACGCATGTTTCCGCTACCGGCAATATCGGTTTCTTCAAGCTGATTTCAGACAGCGGCATTGCTGCCGGAATCCGTAGAATCGAGGCGGTTACCGGCATGGCAGCCGTGGAATACACAGCTCTTTTGAGTCAGGAACTGGAAAAGAGCTCCGGAATTCTGCGCAGTGAGACCTTCGGCGTGTATGACAAGGTTGCCGCTCTCGAGCAGCATGCCAGGGATCTGGAGCATCAGAATTCCAGACTTCGCGAGCAGCTGGCTCTGGCCGAGGCCAGGGGGCTTGTCGGTTCAGTGGTTTCAGTAAACGGCGTGAAGACCCTGGTAGCCACGCTGGATGCGGTTCAGGTTCCGGAACTGCGGACAGTGATGGATGATTTGAAGAATCGTCTGGGAAGCGCGGTAATTCTGCTGGCTTCGGTTAACAGCGGCAAGATTTCGTTTATTGCCGGAGTCACCAATGATCTGGTATCCCGTGTCAAGGCCGGAGAGCTGGTCAAGTTTGTGGCAGCTCAGGTTGGCGGGAAGGGCGGCGGCAAGCCGGATATGGCGCAGGCAGGAGGCACCGACACTGCCAAACTGCCTCAGGCTATGAACAGCGCGGCAGGCTGGCTTGAGGAGCATCTGGGGTAATACCGGATATTTCTTTGATACACGGAATGGCCCCCGGTTTACGGGGGTCTGTTCATTTTTATCAGGGTAAACCGTGAGTTGTGAACTGCCTGATGTTTTAAAAGGAAGTCCTGAAAGACGACTTGGATGTGCTTTGCGGAGTTCGGATCCGCTCATGAAAATCATGTGCCATGAAGGAAGGGGGGACGGGAGTCCGGGAGATTTTCAGTCTCTGTATTTAATATTTTTTTACTTTTAGAGTAAAAGCAGATATTATTTGTATATAGCCGGCGGGTACTTACAGGAAGGTCACAGACCGCTTTATGCGGCCGGCAGTTTTTTCGGAGTTGAAATTATGCTAATTCTGACGCGAAGACAGGGAGAGTCTATCATTGTCGGAGACAATGTCAGGATTACCGTTATTTCCGTAAAGGGGAATCAGGTTCGCATAGGTGTTGAAGCCCCGAAGACCGTTTCCGTTCAGCGTGAGGAAATTGCCGTGAAAAAGGATCATAATTCCGGCGGTCTCTCTGATGGCAATGAGGTTTCGGAGCCTGTTCATCAGGATTCCTGAGCAGAATAGTCGTTGATGTGGCGGAGTTTTGCCTTCCTTTTTATTTCTTCAGATTATTCTGCCTTGATTTGCTTTTTTGATTTATAATGATTCGCACTGAAGACTGCGTGTTAAGAGCAGTTTGGTTGTTGTCGTGGTTTTCAGGTGATTCTTACTTTTATCTGTAAAGGAATTAATATGAAAAAATTACTTGTTGCAGCAATTGCACTGACTCTTTCCGCTTCAGCATTTGCAGACTGGGAAGTTGTTGAGCAGAATGACCAGTCCGTAACTTTTGCTGATAAGGACCTTGGCATTGCAATGAACGTAACTGCTGCCGGTAAGTCTGGCTCTGCTCCTATCAAGGATGTTGCCGAATCTGCTGCAAAGACCCTTAGCTGCGGTGCCGTTTCCGAAGCCGCTATCGGTGAGTATCCTGCATATCATCTGAGCTCCTGTCCTAACGAAGTTCAGGTATTCGTTGTTGATGACGGCAAGGATATTGTTGCAATTTCCGGAAAGTGCGGCAGTCAGGATTCCTGTGCTGCGGTTGATTCTCTTCTTGAAAAGATTATCAATAATTAATTCTGTGATTTTCAGCAAACAAAAATTAGTGCTGTGACGATCATGGGGGCGGGATGGATTCCTGCCCTTTTTTTTTTGGGGAAAAACATGTTTTTGGCTTTATTCAGGTTATAAAGTGAGCAAAATGGCTTCCCGAATGGCTATTTTTGTAATAATTTGAAAATTTTCAGGCTTATCTCTTGACAGATTTTCATTATCAAGTAAAATTAGCCCCGCAACGAACGAATAGTTGCGGTGTGATGACCGAGAGGCCGAAGGTGCTCCCCTGCTAAGGGAGTATACCCCAAAAGGGTATCAAGGGTTCGAATCCCTTTCGCACCGCCAGTTCGTTACTGCACCCTTAGCTCAACTGGATAGAGTACTCGGCTACGAACCGAGCGGTTGAAGGTTCGAGTCCTTCAGGGTGCGCCACTGTCTGTTTGCACCCTTAGCTCAACTGGATAGAGTACTCGGCTACGAACCGAGCGGTTGAAGGTTCGAGTCCTTCAGGGTGCGCCATTCTTTCCTTGAATATTCTCCTGTTCCCCAGTTCTTTTTGTTTGGTGTTCCTTTTTTGTTCAGGGGGCTGTCCGGCTTTTTGTTTATTCTGATTTTTCATTCTATAATAGCCTCCTGATTTACTTGCAGAATGCGGATGTTCCGGAGTTTAATCATGGTTGATGTGCTTGATTACGCAAAGAAAAATTTGAGCGCCCCGGAGAGGGATTCGGAACGGAATTATTCAAAAAACCGCAAGGGTTCCCGGGAAGAATCGGAGAGAACAGCCCCTTATTCGTTTGAGGCTGAAAAAGCATTTTTGGGCAGTATTCTTATAAGCCCCGGCAAACTGGATGCGGTTTCCAGCATTCTGAGTGCCGATGATTTCTACGATCCCAGACATCAGCTTATTTATGAGGCTATGCTGAGTCTGGATAACAATCACCGTGTTATAGATACAATTTCCCTGCAGGAAACGCTGGAAAACACACAAAGCCTTGAAAAAGCCGGTGGTCAGGCCTACCTTTTGCAGCTGTTTCAGGCCGTTCCGGATACCATCGATGCGGTAACCTACGCCCATACGATTGTTAATAAATCCCGGGCCAGGATGCTGCTCAAGGCCTGTCAGGAAATCGAAGAGGATGTTTATGTTCCCCGGGGGAGATCCATTGGCGATATTCTGAACGGCGCGGAGCAAAAAATTTTCAGGATATCCGAGAATTCTCTTCATAAGGGGGGCGGGCCGGTATCCATCACCAGGGTAACCATGGACCTTCTTAACACTCTCAGGGAGAATCAGAAAAACAATCTTTCCGGAATTACCGGTGTCCCCACGGGATACAAATTCCTGGATCAGTATCTTTCGGGATTCCATAAGAGTGATCTCATTGTTATCGGAGCCCGGCCGGGCGTTGGCAAAACCACCTTCGGCATGAATCTGGTGCAGAATGTGGCCATGAATCCGGATGTGAATTTCCCGGTGCTGGTATTTTCTCTGGAAATGCCGGCATCTCAGATTGCCGCCAGACTGCTGGCAGCCATGGCTCATGTGGATCAGACAAAAATCCGTAATTCCAATCTGGATGATGACGACTGGGTGAATCTTATCGGAGTGGGGCAGACTCTTCTCAAGGAACGTCCTGACTGTATCTATATCGATGATACCCAGGGACTGACTCCGGCGGACATCCGGTCCCGTTCCCGCAGGCTGAAGCAGGAAAAGGGCGGCATCAGCATGATTATGGTGGATTATCTTCAGTATATGCATATTCCCGGGTATGACGCCAATTCCCGTACCCAGGAGGTGGCGGAGTGCTCCAAGAGTCTCAAGATGCTGGCCCGTGAGCTTGATGTGCCGGTAATAGCCATGGCTCAGGTGAACCGGGGAGTTGCAGGACGCAAGGACAAGCGCCCTGGAAATGCCGATCTCCGCGAATCAGGCGCCATTGAGCAGGATGCTGATGTTATCATGTTTATCCATCGTCCGGAAATGGATGATGACAAGAAGGATGATCCTTCGCAGATTGGCAAGGCGGAAATTATAATCGGCAAGCAGAGAAATGGTCCGGTGGGAATTGTTCCCATGGTGTTTCTTCATGAGTATTCCCGCTTTGAGACTGTGGAGTTCAGCGGCGGACCGGTGCCGCCTCCCGGTGCGGAAACTCCTCCTTCCGGCAGTTAAGTCCGGGACAGACTGCTTGGATTTTCAGTACAGGTAATTATGATCACCCCGAGATTCCGACGATGGTTGCGGGTGAGAAAAGGACAGAGGATTTGTCAGATGGAAACCGTGGCTGCTGATATTGATTTGGCCGCATTGAAGCATAATATGGCCGTAATAAGAGGAATGGCGCCTGACAGCAGGATAATTGCCGTGGTGAAGGCCAATGCCTACGGACATGGCAGTGTGGAATGTGCCAGAGCCATGGACGAATTTGCTTATGGCTATGCGGTTGCGCGGCTTGAAGAGGCCCGGGAGCTCCGGAACGCCGGGATCTCCAAGCCTGTTGTTATGCTTGGCGGCTGTGCCGCTGCCGGAGACCTGGATGATGTGGCAAAGCTTGACCTTTCAGTCACGGTTCACAGCTTCGAAATGCTGGAGGAACTGAAAGCCTTCTGCCGTGCCAATCCCGGATCCGGTCTCAGGGTCTGGTGTCAGGTTAATATCGGAATGCAACGGCTGGGCTTCAATGAGGATGAAATTGTCAGAGCCATGGATGAAATCCGGAGTTTTCCGGGATTTGTGCATCCGGTAGGAATGATGGCTCACCTTTCATGTTCTGATGAGGCTGCCCTGAGGGAATATCACCTGAAGCAGCTGGCATCTTTTAACCGGATGAGCGTATTTGCCGAGGGGGCGCTTTGTCTTGCCAATTCAGCCGGTATTATTTACTATCCGGACACTCACACCGAATTTGTGCGTCCCGGAATTATTCAGTACGGAATTTCTCCTTCCTCGGGGAAGACTGGCGCCGATTTTGGTCTTCGGCCGGTAATGACTCTGCGTACGGTAGTTTATGCGGTACGTGAACTCAGACCGGGAGATGCGGTGGGCTACGGTGCCTCCTGGGTAGCCGACAGGCCGACTCGGATTGCCGTGCTGGGAGCCGGCTATGCAGACGGCTATCCCCGTTCCATGCCCAACGGTTCCCCGGTATATCTTAACGGCACTGTCGTCCATACGGTGGGACATGTGTGCATGGACATGATGTTTGTGGATATCGGAGCGGATCTCAGGGTGGTTCCCGGGGATTCCGCCGAGCTCTGGGGGCCTCATATTCCGGTGGAAAAGGTTGCGGAACTTATTGGAACCATCCCGTATGAACTGGTGACCAGACCTACCAAAAGGGTGCGTTACCGTTATCTTCCGGCGTGATTTTCAGCCGCTTCCGGTTCTCTGTCAAAGACTAAAAAAGCCCCGAAACTGTTTTGGGGCTTTATTCATGGCACAAACACTGCCTTTGCGAAGGCAGGTTTTACTTGCCGTCAGAATTCAAACTTCGGGCGCTCGTACTTGCGGGAAAGCTTAACCTCATCGCCCTTTTCCTGCATAATGTCTTCAAGTTTTTCGGAAGCATCCTGCAGTTTGTCCTTCAGATCCTCGGCGGCTGATTCGGCAGTAATGCACTTTTCGCCGTCGGGGCTTGCCTTGCATTCCTCTTCCATAACCTTGAGGGCTTCATTGTATTTTTCGGTAAAGTAACGGAATTCAAGATCATCAGGAGCCTGGGTGCTAAAACCGTGCTCATCGGCAAAAATGTAGAACCACGGATGTCCCCAGTCCCATCTCGGGAAGATAAACTCCACAGCGTTGTCAGCTGTTTTGTACAGAGACGTGGCATAGTTCAGCTGTCCCATCGACACCAGAAGTGCAAGTATGAGAACTGTGTAGATAACGACCTTGAAAAACATGTTGCAAACTCACTTATTATCGCATTTGCCAGATTGGCGGTTTATGCGGATTATCGGGACAAGTTACAGCGTAAATTATATGAAAAAAACGCAACCATGTGGCATTTTTTTGACCTGAAAAACCGCATTATTATCACATTTAGACCCGTTTTGTTACTTTAATTCAATGCGCATGGAGAGATCCATGGCCTGGACATTCTTGGTCAGAGCCCCGACGGAAATGAAATCAACCCCCGTTTCGGCATACCGTCTGATGGTCGAAATGCTGACATTTCCGGAAATTTCCAGCTTGGCCTTATGGTCGGTAATCTTTACAGCCTCCTCCATCGTCGGCAGATCAAAGTTGTCCAGCATGATGATGTCGCTTCCCGCCTCCAGCGCTTCCCGAAGCTCATCAAGAGTTTCCACTTCAACTTCCACCATTTTGTTGGGAGAAAGCTTCCTGGCGGTTTCCACGGCAGCGGTGATTCCGCCGCAGGCCATAATGTGGTTCTCCTTGATGAGATAGGCGTCAAAAAGTCCCATGCGGTGGTTATGCCCGCCGCCGGCAACCACGGCATACTTGAGAGCGGTACGGAGTCCCGGTATGGTCTTTCTGGTATCAAGCAGGGTGCAGCCGGTTCCTTCGATTTCACGCACGTATTCGGAAACCAGGGTGGCCACTCCGGAAAGGGTCTGCACAAAGTTCAGGGTGGTTCTTTCCGCTGTCAGCATTATTCTGGCGTTTCCTTCAAGGGAAAACAGTTCCATTCCGGGGGTAACATGGTCGCCGTCCTTTACTTTCCAGGTGATTCTGACGCAATCCCCCAGCTGATGGTACACTTCATCAACCCATGCCTTGCCGCAGAATACCCCGGCTTCTCTGGTAATGACACGGGCGCGGTTGACATGATCTGCCGGGATCAGCTGGGCGGTAAGATCCAGGGAAGGATCCAGCTCTCCGCCGAGATCCTCTTTAAGAGCCAGTGCTACGGAATTTGTTATATCTTCGCTTAACATAGATAATCCTTGAATGTCATTAAGACCTGCATATCGGAACCGGATTCCGGGGGTACCCCGGAAAAACAGATTCGGGGCATGAGATAAAACTGCCATGATTATACATCAAAAAACTTCTGAAAATCAGGCCGGCAAATTCGGCTCCGGCGAATGCATTTCCATGCGAATACAGTGGCAATTAATGATATAATCCGCTCCTGTTTTATGCCGGAGGAATCTCCGTCTGCATAGCCGTCAGTTAATCGTTTAGGAATAAAGCAAATGCTGGAAATATCAGCTCAGGAAAACCGTTTGTCAGCTCTCAGAGCACGCGCCGATGTGCTCAGGGGGTATCTTTGACCTTGATGCGAAGAAGGAACGCCTTGAAGAGGTGAATGCGCTTCTCGCGGAACCTTCGGTGTGGAATGATCGGGAGAAATTTCAGAATCTCAGCAAGGAAAAGATCTCGCTGGATTCCTGTCTTGACATGTTCAGGGCCATAGATCAGGGGTTTCAGGACACCGAGGATCTTATCCAGATGACTCGGGACGAAGAGGCTGAAAACCCGGAGGAGGCTCAGGCTTCCTACGATGAGGCCGAATCCGAAATGAAGAGGCTGGACGGACGTCTTGGCGAGCTGGAGTTTCAGAGGATGTTTTCCGGTGAAAACGATGCCCGGGACTGCTATATGGATATCCAGTCGGGTTCCGGCGGCACAGAGGCCCAGGACTGGGCCAGCATGGTTATGAGGATGTATCTCAGGTTTGCAGAAAAGAACGGCTTCAAGAGCGAGATCATCGAGCTTTCCGAAGGAGATGTGGCCGGTATCAAGTCTGCAACCATCAAGTTTACCGGCGATCATGCCTACGGATGGTTCCGTACGGAGACCGGGGTGCACCGGCTGGTCCGAAAGTCTCCGTTTGATTCCGGTAACCGGCGTCATACATCCTTCTGTTCCGCGTTTGTCTATCCGGATGTGGAGGATAATATCAATATAGAAATCAATCCCGCAGATCTCCGTATTGATGTATTCCGTTCCTCCGGGGCCGGCGGACAGCATATTAATAAAACCGACTCGGCGGTGCGCATAACCCATATTCCTACCAATACCGTGGTTTCATGCCAGAACGAGCGTTCCCAGTTTCAGAACCGGGATCAGGCCATGAAGCAGCTCCGGGCCAAGCTGTACGAGCTGGAGCTCAGGAAGAAGGAGGCCGAGAAACAGGCCCTGGAGGATTCCAAGGCTGATATCGGCTGGGGCAGTCAGATTCGCTCCTACGTTCTGGATGATTCCCGTATCAAGGATCTCAGAACCAATTATGAGGTCAGCGACACCCAGTCGGTGCTGAACGGGGATTTGAAGGGTTTTATCGAAGAGAGCCTCAAGGCAGGTCTTTAAAATAGCGAGTAATAATTATGGAAAATCAGGAACAGGATCTTACGAACGAGCTTAATGTCCGTCACGAGAAGCTGGAAAAGCTTCGTCAGGAGGGAAATGCCTTTCCGAATGATTTCAGACGGGATCATATATCATCTCAGATCCGCGAAAAATACGAAGACTTTGACAACGAGGTCCTGGAAGCCGAGAAGCATCCGGTAAAGATTGCCGGACGTCTGGTTGCCCGCCGTATCATGGGCAAGGCATCCTTTGGCAGTATTCAGGACATGGGCGGCAGAATGCAGATTTACGCTTCCCGGGATTCCCTGCCGGAGGGGGTGTATCAGGATGTTTTCAAGAAGCTGGATCTGGGTGATATTATCGGGGCGGAAGGTTATGTGTTCAAAACCAAAACCGGTGAGCTTACCGTGCATCTTTCCGGTGTCAGGCTGCTGACCAAGGCGCTTCGTCCGCTTCCTGAAAAGTTCAGGGGGCTGCAGGATCAGGAAGCCCGTTGCCGTCAGAGATACCTGGATCTGATTGCCAACGAGAAGTCCCGCAATACCTTTGTCATGAGATCCCGGATTATTCAGGAGATCCGCAGATATATGACGGATCACATGTTCATGGAGGTGGAAACTCCCATGATGCAGACCATTCCCGGAGGAGCTTCGGCCCGGCCGTTTATCACTCATCATAACGCTCTTGATATGGATATGTACCTCCGCATCGCTCCGGAGCTTTTCCTGAAGAGACTCGTGGTCGGGGGGTTTGAGAGAGTTTTCGAGATCAACAGAAATTTCCGCAACGAGGGCATCGATGTCCGTCATAATCCGGAATTCACCATGATGGAGTTCTACATGGCCTATCATGATTTCAATGATCTCATCGATCTTACCGAGGATCTTCTGAAGACCCTGGCCGGCAAGATTCTGGGCGATACCAGAATTCATTATGCCCGCGAGGGAGAGGAGGGTTTTGACATCGATTTCGGGAAACCTTTTGACAGGCTGACCATGAAGGAAGCCATTCTCAAGTACAACAGCTGGATCTGCCCTGAAGATCTGGAAGATTTTGACCGGGCAAAGGCGATTGTGGAAAAGCTCCATGTGGATATTCTCAGCACCTGGAAACTGGGACACCTGGTTTCTGCGATCTTCGAGGAAACTGTGGAGGATAAGCTTATTAATCCGACCTTTATTACGCAGTACCCCTTCGAGATTTCGCCGCTGGCAAGGAGAAATGACCAGAATCCCGACTACACGGATCGTTTTGAGTTCTATATTGCCGGACGTGAGCTGGGAAATGCATTCTCCGAGCTTAACGACGCCGAGGATCAGGCCGCCCGCTTCAGAGCTCAGGTGGAACAGAAGAATGCCGGCGATGATGAGGCCATGTACTATGACGGAGACTTTATCACTGCGCTGGAGCACGGACTTCCTCCCACAGCCGGAGAGGGGATCGGAATTGACCGTCTGGTAATGCTTTTCACCAACAGTCATACCATTCGTGATGTCATTCTTTTCCCGACATTGCGGCCCACAGTTAAAAAGTAGTTAAAATATCGGCTGTGGATTTTTAAGGACAAAAAAGAAGGGGGACAGGTTCTCCCTTTTTGTTATAATTGTTGACCAAAAGACCGTGTTTTGCTGAGGATTAAAAAATGATTCATGGTTCAATTGTAGCCCTGGTTACTCCGTTTAAGGACGGAAAGCTTGATGAAGATGCCCTGCGCCGGATGGTGGCATGGCATGTGGAACAGGGAACTGACGGCATAGTTCCCGTGGGAACTACCGGAGAATGTCCTACACTGTCTCATGATGAGCATTTCCGGGTCATCGAGATTACATCCGAAGTTGCCAAGGGAAAATGCGCCATTATTGCCGGAGCCGGTTCCAACAATCCGGTAGAGGCGATAGAGTACACCCGCGCAGCGGAGAAATTCGGTGCCGATGCCACCCTTCATATTGCCGGATATTACAACCGTCCCAATCAGGACGGCCTTTATGCCCATTTTAAAATGGTGCACGATGCCACCAATATCCCCATTATTCTTTATAACGTTCCGGGCCGGGCCGTGGTTAACATTCAGCCTGACACAGTGGCGCGTCTCGCCAAACTGCCCCGGGTGATTGGCATCAAGGATGCGACCGGAGATCTGGCGCGGCCGTGGATTGAAAGACTTAAGGTCAGGAAAAAGGATTTTATCTGGTTATCCGGAGAGGATGCCACTGCCGTCAGCTATAACGTGGCGGGCGGTACCGGGGTGATTTCGGTTACTGCAAATGTGGCACCGCGTCTCGTACATGAGGTTCAGGAGCTCTGCCTTGCCGAGCGTTACACCGAGGCCAGGGACAGGCAGGATCGGCTGACACGTCTTCACAAGCTGATGTTCAAGGAACCCAGTCCGGCAGGAGCAAAGTATGCCTGTTCGCTTCTGGGGCTCTGTACTGAGGAATGCCGCCTGCCCATTACTCCGCTGTCTCAGGAAACAAAAAATGAGATTAAGGCGGAAATGGAGGCTTTGAACCTGATCTGATGCTTTTGCGAAGGACGCAGGGATAAATACTGAGGCTTTATCCATTATGCTGTGGATAGAGCCTTTTTCAGCTTTACCGGTTATATGGGATTACAAGAATGTCTGAAAATACAGCTTCGGATGAAAATGACGTTTTTGCTGCTGCGGGAAATACGGAAAAAGAGTTGCCCGAGATTGTAAGAGAGCTGGATGAATCCGGAGCCTATGTCAGGCACCGGCTGTCGTCTGCAGATGCCGAAAAGGATTACCGGAACCGGCGCATCAAAAGCTTTGTGGTTCGGGAGGGGCGTCTTACAGCCGGACAGGAGCATGCCCTGACCGAGTACTGGAAGGCTTACGGAATTGATTATCAGAACCGGCCGCTGGATATTACCGGAGTGTTCGGAAGGACAGCTCCCCTGGTTCTGGAGATTGGTTTCGGCATGGGGAAGTCTCTGGTGGAGATGGCGGTCAGGGATTCGGGACGCGACTTTATCGGGATTGAGGTGCATACTCCGGGAGTGGGGGCCTGTATTATGGCTGCTCATGAGGCGGGAATTTCAAATCTCCGGGTGATTCATTACGATGCCGTTGACGTGATCGGCAATATGATCCCCGACGGTGCGGTTGACAGACTGCAGCTTTATTTCCCGGATCCGTGGCATAAGGCCAGGCACAACAAGCGCCGTCTCGTGAAGCCGGATTTTCTGGATCTGATTATTCCGAAACTTTCGCCGAACGGGATTATTCATATGGCCACTGACTGGGAGCCCTATGCCCAGCAGATGCTGGAGGTGCAGAGTGCCGATCCGAGAATTGAAAATCTCTCTCCGGACGGCACCTATGCCGAAAGACCTGATTACCGCCCTCTGACAAAATTTGAGGCCCGGGGACAGAGACTGGGACACGGGGTATGGGATTTACTGTTCAGGAAAAAACAATGCAGCTAAGTAAAAGATTTCGGGATCTGGAGTCCTGGTATCGGGGGATTTTTCCCGATGACCGGGAACTTCCGGAGATGGTGAGCGGCGATGCCTCGTTCCGGAAATTTTATCGGTGCCGGCATGGTATTCTGATGGATGCACCTCCGGAGACCGAAAAGAACCGCGAGTTTGTTGAATACAGTCGCCTTCTGAATTCAGCAGGAGTGCCGGCGCCGGAGGTTATTGCCGCTGATTCTGACCGGGGATTTCTGCTGGTTTCGGATCTCGGGAATGCCACATTTGCCAAAGCCCGCACTCCGGAAAACGAAAAGTTTTTATACGAAAAAGCCACGGACCTTCTGATAAACATGGCAGAGGTGCCGTGCGATTCCCTTGCCCCCTATGATCAGGAATTTCTGGATCGGGAGGCCGGCATCTGTCTTGAATGGTATTTTGAAAAGGGCGAGGGACAGGCGCTTTCCGGCGACGCTCTGGAAACCTTTGACAATATGAAGGCGCTGTGGAGCCGGGTATTTCTGGAGCAGCCGGTTATTGCCGTGCACCGGGACTATCACAGCAGGAACATTATGGTTCTTCAGGACGGGACTCTTGCGGTGGTGGATTTTCAGGACATGGTCAGGGGACCTGTTACCTATGATCTGATATCCCTTATCGGCGACTGCTACCATGAGCTGTCCCCGAAGCTCCGGGAACATCTTATAGGCAGAGCTTACGGCAATTACTGCCATGCCGGATTTCTTTCCGGTATTTCCCGCGATCTTTTTGAGAGATGGTGCGATTTCACCATGCTTCAGCGCCATGTCAAATGCGTCGGCATTTTCCGGAGGCTTTATCTTCGCGATGGTAAATCCGGCTATCTCGGGGATATTCCCCGGGTTATGAGATACATAAAATCCTGCACTGACAAATACCGGGAACTGAAACCGCTCTGGGATCTGTTTTCCGGTACCGAGTACGGATGTTTTTTGGAAAAATCGGAGCATGTATGCATACGGCAATGATTCTTGCTGCCGGACGCGGAGAAAGAATGCGTCCACTGACCGATACCATCCCGAAGCCTCTTCTGAAGGCCGGAGGAAAGCCTCTCATGGTTTACCATATTGAGCGTCTTGCAGTCCTGGGGATTTGTCATATTGTGATAAATCATGCATGGCTGGGGGAATGTATCGAATCCTGGCTGGGAGACGGCAGTCGCTACGGGGTGAAGATTGAATATTCTCCCGAGGTTCCGGGCGGATTGGAAACCCTGGGAGGTATCAGACATGCCCTGCATCTTCTGGGGGAGGATCCGATTCTGGTGGTGAACGGCGATATCTATACGGAATATGATTTTCGGGGCCTTAAGGATATTCCCATGAATGACCGGGATTGTCATATGGTGCTGGTTCCCAATCCGCCCCATCATCCCGCCGGGGATTTTTCCCTGAGTGCGGAGGGCCGGGTGCTGGATGTGCCCGGATATACTTTCAGCGGGGTGGCGGTCTACCGTCCGGACGCTTTCAGAGATGTTCCCGAGGGACATGCTCCCCTGAAGCCTTTTTTTCAGAAGCTTATTCGCGAAGGCCGGATAACCGGGGAAGTGTCAGATGCATTCTGGTGCGACGTGGGAACTCCGGAACGTCTTCATGATCTTGACAGGCGGCTTGTAGCATTAAGCGGAAGCAGGGAGGAGACTGTCTGATGCCGGAATTTCTTCGGGTGTTTTTGGGATTCGGAATCCGGATCCTGACGGCGTGTTTGATTGTTTTTGCTTACACTCAGATTGTCGGGCTGATTTTTTCGCCGTTTTTCTTTTTCGGGTTGCTCCTGTTCTTTGCAGGACTCCCTGTTTCCATCGGCTTTATGATATGGGCTTATGTTATGGAAAAAAGGCATAATCCCTGGTACGGCCCCAGAAAGCTTACGGCTGAGGAGCGCGATATTCTGCAAACCGGAACCTTCAGACTTGCCGGATATGTTGCAGCCGGCGAGGGGGAAATAAGTTCCGAGCATATTGCCAAGGTAAAGGAATATCTGCAGGTACTGACATCTGATTCCGGGAAAAGGGCGGAGCTTTTCAGGGCTTTTGAGGAAGGAAAGACGGGCGGGTATGATCCGGTGCCGGACTGCCGGGCCATCAGATCCGCAGTGCATGACGGCAGGGTATTCAAGCACCGGCTGGTGGAATTTTTGATTGAAGTTCTCTTTGCGGACGGGGTAATGCAGCCAGGGGGATATTCCCGTCTTGCCAGCGTTTCTTTCAATCTCAAGGTTTCCACCCTTGTCATGGAACGGCTTATCAGACAGGCTCAGGCCATTGCCCAGTTTAAGAGCTTCTTTAATGCCGGAGGCTTCAGTTCTCAGGATCGTTTTTACCGGGGAGCAGGATCCGGTAGCCAGAATTCCTATGTGCCGCATGACGATATTGCTAATGCCTACAAGGTTATCGGAGTTCCCGAGGGTTCGGATTTTGAAACCGTCAAGAAGGCGTATCACCGCATGATGCGCAAGTACCATCCGGACAGGCTGCAGGCTCAGGGAGTGAGTGAGGAGATGATGCGGGCCTATACCGAAAAGGCGCAGAATATTCAGCAGGCCTATGACCTTCTGAAAAGGCATCTCAATAAGTGACTTTTGCAGACTGACTTTGCCGATACAAACAGGCCCGCGTTTCCGGAGATTCGCGGGCCTGTCCTTATCAGGCGTTTCGTCGGATTTCAGATTCCGGACACTGTTTCATTCAGACGATTCTGTTTCTTTCCTCTCCCCGGACAAAGGCCTCCATATTTTTCACAAGTTCGCCTCCGATTTTTCTGACAGCAAGATCCCCAAGCCATGCGGTATGCGGGGTAATAACCAGGTTACCGGTTTTCAGAAGCGGCAGGAGCGGGTTTTCGGGATCAGCCGGTTCCTTCTCGAGAGTGTCAAGTCCGGCACCTCCCAGCCGCTCCTGAAGCAGGGCTTCTGCCAAATCCTTTTCGCAGACGATGCCGCCCCGGCCGGTATTGATCAGAAAGGCTCCGGGTTTCATTATGGCCAACTCTTCTCTGGCGATAAGATTCCTGGTTTCCGGGAGATAGGGACAGTTTATGCTGACAATGTCGGCTTCTTTAAGTCCCTGGCAAAACGGTACTCTTCCGGTTCGGCACTCCGAAGCTCCCTTTCTTTCGGAAACCATAATCTCCATGTTAAATCCCTTTCCGGCAATTTCGGCGATTCTTTTGCCGATGGCCCCCATGCCGATAATAAGCAGCTTTTTTCCGTAAAGGTCCGTAATGGGGTAGTTCATAAGACAGAAATTGTTCTGTCCGCTCCATGTGAGATCAGAAACCCGTTCCCGGTATCTGATAATATTCCGGGCCAGAGTCAGCATCATTCCCACGGCATGCTCTGCCACCGACTCGGTACCGTACCCTCTGATATTGGCCAGAGCGACACCGTGTCTTTTGCAGGCGGCAGTATCAATGTTGTTATAGCCGGTGGCCAGCATGGCGATCATTCGGAGTTCCGGAAGTTTATCAAGTATTTCGGAGGTGATGCGGAGCTTGTTGATTACCAGGATGTGATAGCCACGGGCCTTTTGAACAAGTTCGTTCTGCGGGGTGTGCCGGAGACGATCCCAGATGTGGGGAAATTCCGGAACCGGAAAGGCCATGTCGGGATGTTCTGTATGGGCTTCGGGACTGAGTATTCTGATGGTATTCATGAGGCTTCCTTAAACAATGGGTGTGCCGGGAATCCTCCCGGAGGGACGGCAGATGCCGTCAGGAACCTAGATTTCCTGATTCTGGGAAACATTTTACCTGTTGCCGGCACTGAAGTTCAAAAAAGATTTCCGGCCGTTATGATGAGGAAGACCGGGGCATATCGGGATAATTCGTGCTGTTTCCGGAAGTCGGAGGCCTGTTTTAATGGAATCGGAACTTCGATTTAACACGTTCCTTGAGCATATGGATATCATGTTCGGCCCGGGCCCGATCCAGAATGGCCTTGACTGCCAGATCCACCGGACTTGATTCCCGGTAGTCGGCATTGAATATCAGAGATACCCGGTTTCCGCCGCAGGCAATTTTTTCCACCTGCGCCCGGGCTTCTGGAGAGCTTTCGTCAAAAACCGCCACTGACGAGCCGCCGGCATTTGTCAGCACCCGGAAGCAGGGGATATCCGTGGCTCCGTCACCGATGTAAAGCATGTAGTGAAACGGAATCAGTCTTTTTTCATCAGGGACAAAGGCATTCACCAGTTCATTGTTGCTTTCGTCAAGAACTCCCTTGTTGATCCTGAAAAGATACTGGGTTTTGGAGGTGTAGTTAATAGCCGTTCCCGGCCATACGGCATTCCCGGCATCATCATAGATAAAGCTGGAGGCGAATATTTTTTTAAAATATCCGGCAATGGACGTGCCTTCGATGATCTCCCTGGTGCCGGTGGAGATGATATAGTGGGAAACAGTGATGTTCTGCCGTTTTCCGTATTCGGTAATGCGCGGAAACCAGGTGTCCACCCCGGGGAAAAGCCGGATGTTTCTGCCGCAGTTTTTGAGGTAGTCACGGGTAACCCGGATCCCGCACTTTCGGGCTTCCTTCAGCATGGTAAAGAGGTATCCCAGTGTCTGATCCGTATCCGGAGGGCATTTTTTGGTAAGCTCCCAGAAGTCCCGGGGATTCTGATATCCCAGAGCGGGGATAAAGGAGTATTCCTGCATGTTTCCGGGGCTCAGTGTCCCGTCGAAGTCGTAGGCAATGGCAAAGCTGAAATTATCGCTCATTGATTTTTCCTCAGAATCTGTAGCGGGAATGTGCTGTCTCAAGTATACATAATCAATGTATCATCTCCGATAATTTTTTCTTTTTGCCGTTCTGAATTTGCGGCAGTTTTTTTCGTCGCTAGAAAAGCTTTACCGGGACGGCGAACGGGGGATCATGCCGGAATGTCATTTTCTGATTTGATACCGGATGGTAGAAGGTCAGAGACCAGGCATGAAGCTGCAGATCCGGGGCCATTTCCCTGATTTCCGGGGAGGCATAGAGACGATCTCCGAGAATGGGATGTCCGATTTCCTTCATATGAACTCTGAGCTGATGGGATCTTCCGGTGAGGGGGTGCAGCCGAACCAGACTGCGGGATTTGTCCGGAGCCGTGAAAACAACGGTGTACTGGGTTATGGCCTCTCTGCCGTTTTTGAAATCCACTATCTGGTAGGGACGGTTGGCAAAATCAGTAATCAGGGGCAGCTTTATAACTCCTTCGGGACTTTCCGGTTCTCCGTAAATCCAGGCATAATATATCTTTGAGGTGCTCCGGTTCTGAAACTGCTTTCCCAGAATTCCTGATATCCGGCTGTTCTTGGCAACGGCCATTATTCCGGAGGTGGCCATGTCCAGCCGATGTACTGCCTGTGCCTCCGGAGCGTCCCGGCGCACTCTGGAGACAATGCTGTCATTATGACGGGGGTCTCTTCCCGGAACGCTGAGAAGCCCTGCCGGCTTATTTACCACAATAATGGCATCGTCGTTGTGGAGAATTTCCAAAAAAGGCTCCAGGGGCGGATTGTATATGAATTCGTTAGGCATGCTGTGTTCTCCTGTCGGGGGTGTATTATATCAAACCCCCGGGGATGTTTCCGGGCTTTGCTTCCGGAAGCCGGCCGGTTCGGGTATTCCGGCAGCGAAAAATACCTGCGTAATCAGTGTATAATGCAGTCAGCGATTTTATACGGAAGGACTTTTTGCAGCGCCGTTCCCGGATTCGGGAATTTTCGTTGCAGTTGAGATGGGAAAACCGTTCCCCGAAACATTTCTTTGAGAGAGAATTATTGATGTCGGTACTTCAGATTACAGGTTACGGCGGGATCAATACGCTGTCATTCACGGAGGATTTTCCCCTGCCTCCTCCGGGTGATGATCAGGTAAGAGCAAAAGTGCTTGCTGCCGGGGTAAACGTTATTGATACCAAGATCCGGCAGGGAACCAGCTTTGCCGCCAAGAGCCGCGGAGAGCGCTTTCCCTGGGTGATCGGTTTTGACATGGCCGGAGAGATTGTCAGGGGACGCCAGGATTTCAGAAAAGGAGATCTGGTGGCCGGTCTGGTGGGTTTTCCCATGGACGGCGGGGCCTACAGTTCAGAAAATAATTTCAAGCTTACCGATCTGGTGAAGATTCCGAAGGGCTGTTCCGTAAAGGCGGCCGGAGCACTTCCTCTGGCAGGTCTTACCGCTTATCAGGCTCTCTTTGATGTCGGTCGGCTCAGGGCCGGAGAAAGCGTGGTGATTTCCGGAGCATCCGGCGGGGTGGGGCATCTGGCAGTGCAGCTGGCCAAAAAAGCCGGGGCCAGGGTGCTGGCCATCTGCTCTGAAAAGAACTTTGACTTTGTCAGGGATCTGGGGGCCGATGAGGTGGAATCGTACGAGGAGGATTCCTATATGCACTGGCAGAGCGAAGCGGATATGGTGCTGGATCTTATCGGAGGTCAGAGTGGCATCAACTGTCTGTCGCTTCTGAAAATCAAATCTCGCATGGTATCCGTGCCCACGATTACCTATCAGTCGGTTAAACTGGCAGCCTCAAATCTTTCCTCGGAGGTTCTGGGAATGGTGGTCAAGCCTAACAATGATCAGCTCAGGAATCTTCTGGAAATGGTGGCCCGGGGGGATCTCAGGGTTCATATTTCGGAAAGCTTTTATCTGAGAGACGGCAGCAGAGCTCATTCGGTTATCGGAAACGGCCACGCGGTAGGAAAGCTTATCCTGCTTCCCAATGGTATTGTCAGGGAGAACTGATTTATCCCGGTCATGCCTGTCCGAAAACGGCAAACCCGGAAACCGATGTTGCCGGGTTTGCTGTTTACCGAACTGCCCAGGAAATTCCGGGATTTAAAGAAGTTTCCGGTATACTGCCAGGCATCATTTTCAGCGGAGGTTCATTTTTTTTAACTGTCTGGTGCGATCTGCCAGTTCGGGAAGCTTCAGGGCCGTATAATCCTTTTCCAGGAGGGTCAGCGCGTCCTCAAGGATGTCGGTGTCCCGGAAGCTTGTCAGGATGTTCTGGCATCTTCTGGCACTGGACAGATAGGCTCCCTTGCGATAATAGAAGTCTGCAACGTCATATTCATGCCGGGCCAGAGCATTCCTTATGTATACCATCCGGGCATAGGAATCGGCGGCATACATGCTTTCAGGGTATTTGGCAATAAGAAGTCTGAAATCACTGAAGGCCTGTTCCAGATGGCTGACATCGCGATCATAGGTGTCGATGAACAGCAGATTCAGCATGCGGTTTGTGGCCTTTTGCATATTTGTCAGTCCCCGCATGTACAGGACATAGTCGATATTCGGATCCTGAGGGTTCAGACGCAGAAACTTGTCGATTTCCGCAATGGCAAGATCATCTTCGCGGTCCTTGTAGTAGGTATAGATAAGATCCATTTGCACCTGATGAGCATACGGGCCGAAGGGGTAACGGCTGTCAATGGCCTCAAGATATTCCTTCGCCTTGCCGTAATTTTCCTCCGCAAGCGATTCATACGCCAACATGTACAGCTCTTCCGGCTCCTTGTCGGGAACCACATCCTTGTTGACGGACGAACATGCCGAAAGCCACAGCACAGTCAGCGGAAGCATGCCGTATTTGAGTAAATTGCCAATCATATGAACCTCGTTGTGTATCAGGGGTAAATGATACACAAAATGGCGCGGTTTTGCACCTGTGCCGGCGGTACGGGGCGAAAGTTTAAAGATTATGTCTTGTTTCGTTCCCCTGCCGGTATAATGTACAGAAAATCATGTGGAGAGATTGTCGGATATCCGGCTTTCGGGGCGGCGACTTTGCAATGCCGTGAGAAGGGCAGCTTTGGAGGAAAGGTCATGACGCAGACTATTGAGCTTGCGGACGAAATTACGGAGGATCTTCACGGGGAGAGACTGGACAGGGCTCTGGCCATAATCTTTCCGGATTATTCCAGAAGTCAGCTGAAGGGCTGGATTGAGAAAGGACTGGTAACCGTGGACGATATTCAGGTTACGGTCCCCAAAACCCCGGTGCTGGTAGGTCAGGAGGTGACAGTCAGTGCCGAGGTTCAGGATGACGGATATTTTCAGGCTGAGGATCTTCCCCTGAATGTCATTTTTGAAGATGAATATCTGATGATTATTGACAAGCCGGCGGGACTTACGGTGCATCCCGGGGCAGGATGCCGTTCCGGTACCCTGATGAACGGAATCCTGTTTCATTATCCGGAAAGCGGACAGCTGCCGCGGGCGGGGATTGTGCATCGTCTGGACAAGGATACCTCCGGGCTTATGGTGGTGGCCAAAACCATTCCTGCGGTGCACCGGCTGGTGAAGATGATTTCCCGCCATGATGTGGTGAGGGAGTACGAGGCAGTGGTAAGCGGACATATGACTGCCGGCGGAACTGTGGATGAGCCCATAGGCAGAAGTTCCCAGAACCGGATAATGATGGCCGTTAAACCCGAGGGCATGGGCAAGGAAGCGGTAACCCATTACAGAATAATGGAGAAGTTCCGGGCTCATACCAGGCTCAGACTGCGTCTGGAAACCGGAAGGACGCACCAGATCAGAGTGCATATGGCCCACATCAGGCATCCTCTGGTGGGAGATCCGCTGTATGCCGGAAAACGTTCCCGGCAGATTTCGGGAGCTTCCGAGGAGTTTACCAGATATGTAAGCACCTTCCCCAGACAGGCTCTTCATGCAGTGATCCTGGAATTTGAGCACCCCTTCACCTGTGAACAGATGTCCTTCAGTTCTGAAATATCCCCGGATATTGCAGAGCTTCTGGCGGTACTCAGAAAGGATACCGCGGAGCATCCGGAGGATATTGTCTGGTGATTTGCAGTGAAAATGGAAATACGGTGTCCCGGCCTCGGGTGATTAAGGTTTTTCAGGATATCCCCGGAGTCCGGGCATTTTTTACCACGAGAGAAGGCGGAGTCAGCCAGGCTCCCTGGAACAGTCTCAATCTGGGAGATCATGTGGGCGATAATCCCGGGCATGTTCAGAAGAACAGGAGCAGGGTGCTTGGTCTCCTGCCGGGGGCTTCCGGGATTTTCTGGATGCATCAGACTCATTCCGCGGCGGTGGCCGAGATCACCGGGGAATTGTCATCTTCCGTGCCTCAGGAGGCGGATGCGGAATATACTGTGCTCCCGGGAAAGGCCCTGGCTGTTATGACTGCTGACTGTCTTCCGGTTTTGGTGGCATCGGTAAACGGGAGTTTTATTGCGGCCGTTCATTGCGGCTGGCGGGGAATTCTCGGGGGAATTATCGAGAACACTTTGGAAAAGGCGACCGGATATTCGGATTCCGGGGTTCTTGCGGCGGCAATCGGTCCCTGTATCCGAAGAGGAGCCTTTCAAATCGGACCTGAGATAAGGGAACTATTTTTGAAACGCGACGGGGATTTGTTCCCATATTTTGCAGGGGACCCGTCCTGTGAGGGAAAACTGCTGGGAGATCTTCCGGGGATTGCCGCTCATATTCTCAGAAAATGCGGAGTATCCGACATCCGGGATACCGGATGCTGCACCTGGTCGGATCCGAAGCGTTTCTTTTCCTACAGAAGGGACGGATGCACGGGCCGTCTCGCAGGTATTATCGTGAGATCATGATAATGTCCCGGGGATGGGAACAACTGACTTCTGCGTTCCGAACGCCGTTCTGTCAATCATATCTTTCTCTTGTTCATCATAAGTATGTCAGCCTGGAGTGGGGCGTCAGGCTGTGTGCCGGATCCTGATTTTTGCGGCGGCATGCTATGTCCCCTCCGGCTTTGCCGGTAACGCATTTCGGGAGAACTGCAATCATAAATAATCACCGCAGGGACTTGAATTTTTGTCTGGCAGCCTTACTTATTAATCAGAGGTTAGGTTTTCGAGAGGTAAGCGAATATGAGACAGGACAGATTTACGAATCAGTTCCAGGAAGCTCTTTCGGATGCTCAGTCACTTGTCATTGGGAATGACCAGCAGATGATCGAGCCGGTGCATATTTTAAGTGCGCTTTTAAATCAGAACGGCGGCACGACGGCACCGCTGATGACTTTAGCGGGGGCTGATCCGAAGGCCGTTGATATTCTTTTGAACGAAAAGATAAAAGGGTACCCGACAGTACGCGGGGCCGGCGGCGATATTCAGCTGTCGAATTCTTCCATAAAGGTTCTCAATATTTGTGATCGTCTGGCTCAGAAGGCCAACGATGGCTATATATCGACGGAATTTTTCGTAAAGGCGGCCTTTGAAAATGATTACGATGTTCAGACCATTCTGAAAAAGTGTAATGTCACTGCCGCCCGCATTGACGAGGCAATCGAAAAGATTCGCGGCGGCGAGAATGTTAATTCAGCAGAATCAGAGAGCACCCGGCAGGCGCTCAGCAAATACACTGTGGATGTTACGGCCCTGGCTGAAAAGGGCAAACTGGACCCGGTAATCGGGCGAGACGACGAAATCCGGCGTACCATGCAGGTTTTGCAGAGAAGAACCAAGAACAATCCGGTGCTTATCGGAGAACCGGGGGTTGGCAAAACTGCCATCTGCGAAGGTCTGGCACAGCGCATAGTGAAGGGAGAGGTTCCCGAAGGCCTTAAGAACAAGAGAGTTCTTTCATTGGATATGGGGGCTCTTTTGGCAGGTGCCAAATATCGCGGTGATTTTGAGGAACGGCTGAAGTCGGTACTGAACGCTCTGGAAAAGGAGAGCGGAAATATCATCCTGTTCATTGACGAGTTGCATACTCTCGTGGGAGCCGGAAAGGCCGAGGGGTCCATGGACGCCGGGAATATGCTGAAGCCTGCTCTGGCCCGTGGTGCTCTTCACTGCATGGGAGCCACAACCCTTGATGAATACCGGAAGTATGTTGAAAAGGATGCCGCACTGGAAAGACGGTTCCAGAAGGTGTTTGTCGGCGAGCCCTCGGTTGAAAGCACTATAGCTATTCTGCGCGGACTTAAGGAAAAGTACGAGCTTCATCATCATGTGCAGATCACCGATCCGGCGATTGTGGCTGCGGCTACCCTGTCTAACCGTTATATCACGGACAGACAGCTTCCGGACAAGGCGATAGATCTTATAGACGAGGCAGCCGCCAGTATCAGACTGCAAATGGATTCCAAGCCGGAACCGCTTGATGTGCTGGAGCATAAGCTCATTCAGCTGAAAATGGAGCGGCAGGCGGTATCCAGGGAATCAGACGAAGCCAGCAAGAAACGACTTCAGGCCATTGATGACGACATAGCCGCGAAGGAAGCTGAATTCCAGAAGCTGACTGCCATCTGGAAGGCGGAAAAAGCGGGACTTACCGGAGTCCAGCATCTCAAGGAGGAGCTGGATTCTGCCAGATATCAGTATGAAGTTGCCTTCCGTAACGGTCGGTACGAAGATGCCTCAAAGCTCAGCTATGAGACAATACCAAACCTTGAGAGACAGATTGCCGAAAGCGAAAAGGTCAAGCAGGACGGAAGCGCGAACAAGCTGCTGCGCAACAAGGTCTCCGAAAATGAGATTGCGGAAGTGGTTTCCCGGGCTACTGGGATTCCGGTATCCAAGATGCTGGAAGGGGAAAGACAGAAGTTGCTTCATATGGAAGATAATCTGCATCAGAGGGTTATCGGCCAGGAGGAAGCTGTCAATGCCATTTCCAATGCCATCAGGAGAAGTCGTGCCGGACTTGGCGATCCCCAGAGACCCATCGGCTCCTTCCTCTTCATGGGGCCTACCGGAGTGGGCAAGACAGAACTGTGCAAGGCGCTGGCCGAATTTATGTTCGATACGGTCAATGCCATGGTGCGCATTGACATGAGCGAATTCATGGAGAAGCACAGTGTGTCGCGTCTGGTGGGAGCACCTCCGGGATATGTGGGCTATGATGAAGGCGGCTACCTTACCGAGGCGGTACGGAGAAGACCGTACAGTGTGGTGCTGCTTGACGAGATTGAGAAGGCTCATCCGGATATTTTCAACATTCTGCTTCAGGTGCTGGATGACGGAAGGCTGACTGACGGTCAGGGGCGGACGGTGGATTTTAAGAATACGGTGATAATCATGACGTCCAACCTCGGATCCGACATTATCCAGGAGGAAACAGGTAACAAGGAATATGCCGAGATCAAGGCAGATCTTATGTCTCTCCTGCAGTCTCACTTTAAGCCGGAATTCCTGAACCGTATTGATGAGACTGTGGTATTCCATCCGTTAGGAAAGGAGCACATCAAGAATATTTCCCGGATTCAGCTGGATGTTCTCAGGAACAGACTGGTGCAGAACGGGTGCGAGGTTGCGTTCCCGGAGCATCTTTTGGACAGAATTGCCGACATCGGTTATGACCCGGTATTCGGAGCCCGTCCTTTGAAGAGAGCTATTCAGACTTATATTGAAAATCCGCTGGCAGAGGCAGTGCTGAAGGGTGAATTGGCTTCAAATCGGGTAACCAGCGTGGATCTGGATGAAAACTGCAGGCTCGTGCTGAACTAATCGGGTATTCGTGCCGGAGAGGGATTCTGCCGGTATTCTCAGAAAATCCTTCCATTGTGAGATATGGAGGGATTTTTTTTGACTGTTTCGTTAATTTGTATGTTATTTGACCGCTGATGTTCTTAAAAACACGGGAAAACCTCTGAGAGATGCAAAAATACTGATTTTTCGGTCAGATGATTAAAAAATGAACAACATGAATGATAAGTATAAAAAAAATAATTAATGTTTTCAAATGTTTTTAAAATAAGGAATAGAGAGCGTTAACACGACAGAAAGGAAGAGAAAAAATTAAAAATTTCTCAAAAAAGTGTTGACGGGTTGCAAAAAATCTCTAAAATACGCACTCGCTGACAGGGTAAAGCTCAGCGAAGTTCTTTAACAAACAGTTTAGACAATCTGTGTGGGCACTCGGCAGGAATTATCGGAAGGCTTAAAAAAAGAAGTCTCGATAAGGGAAACTGCAGAGTGAACAACAAAACAGTTAAATTCATTATTGAGCAAAAAAAACAAACTTTTGAATTGAAGAGTTTGATCATGGCTCAGATTGAACGCTGGCGGCAGGCTTAATACATGCAAGTCGAACGGTAGCAGCAGGAAAGCTTGCTTTTCTGGCTGACGAGTGGCGG
>Ga0310695_10001598_pt1 | contig 52345 bp, 28 predicted proteins | sample RumenRJG_04DNA_FD_203882 | JGI IMG/M metagenome (GOLD analysis project Ga0310695, IMG submission 203882) | Bovine rumen microbial communities from Lethbridge, Alberta, Canada - RJG_04 (v2) (version 2) | ecosystem: Host-associated > Mammals > Digestive system > Stomach > Rumen | place: Canada... | reverse complement strand
AGGCGGCGGGCTATGCCGATTATGCCCGTTGGCCCCAATATGAGGCCGACAACCTCACCTATCGGCTCAACAGCTTCGCCAAGCCGTCGTTCCACAAAAAGGTGGAATGGCTCAACACCCAATGGGGACTGTAGAAAGACAGGCTACAGACCCCACTGCGGGTGAATCTACACTTGTGAGATTTTCTGGTTATGGACACAGCGGCTGGGGCGGTGCATCATTGGGACGGTTCTAACTGATAGCGCCGCTTCGCTTACCGCATCATTAGAACCGTCCCAGCTGATGGCACCCGTGCTCTCACTGGTGGAACGTGTAACATAGCAAGTTTAAAACAGCATCCGCACTCTGTAAACAATCAGGGTGCGGATGTTGGTTTGTATCAGGATTTCTTGTGATTTTACAAAAAATGTTGAATAAGGTATTGTTTAATTCCGAATTTATTGTAATTTTGCAGAAAATTCAGAATTAATGATGGCAAACTATATTAAACGTGATATCTATCTGCAGAAACTCGTCAACCGGATGAATAATGGTGAGGTAAAAGTCATTACTGGCCCTCGTCGCAGTGGCAAGTCATGGCTCTTGAGCCGCATCTTCAAGGATTATCTCCAGTCTAACGGAGTTGACGAGAAAAACATCATCATCGTTTCTTTTGATACCGATGAAGAGATATATGGTGACTTGACCGACCGTCAAGCCCTCAAATCTTTCTTGTATAGCCGCATCACCCCGTCAGAGACAAACTACTATGTGATACTTGACGAAGTTCAAGAAGTTGACGGCTTTGAAAGAATCGTGAATGGCCTAAATGCAAAAGAGAATGTTGATGTCTATGTGACGGGAAGCAACTCGCATTTCCTGTCATCAGATATTCGCACCATCTTCAGGGGGCGAAGCGATGAAATCAGGGTTTATCCGTTCTCCTTCAATGAGTTCTGCACCGATCGCACTGAACCGGTCACCGAGTTGTGGAAAGAGTATTACACCTACGGAGGCATGCCCGGCTTGCTGCGCCAACGCACACCCGAGCAAAAAGTGGCTTACCTGCAACGGCTGTGGAACAAGACGTATCTTGATGATGTCGTCGAGCGCAATGGAGTGAAGGACAAAGTTGCGCTCTCGACTCTTGCCGATGCCTTGTGCTCCTCAATCGGTTCACTGACCAATCCTCATCGCATCAGTAACATTTTGAAAAGTGTACAGCACACTGCCATTGACCCCAACACTGTGGGGAAATACATCGGTTATCTCGAAGACGCTTTTCTTTTTGAGGGTGCTAAGCGTTTCAATATTAAGGGAAACAAATATTTTGATAGCATTAAGAAGTATTATGCCGTTGACGTGGGACTAAGGGCCGCTAAACTGAATTTTCGTCAGCAAGAGCCTTCCCATATCATGGAAAACGTCATCTATAATGAATTGCGATTGCAGGGATATACTGTTGATGTAGGGCTTGTTGAGTCACGGGAAAAGCGTGATGGAAAACTGGCTTACATACAGTATGAGGTCGATTTTATTGCCAGTAACGGCATAGATCGATTCTATATCCAGTCGGCCTTTGAGTTGGGCAGCGAAGAGAAACGGCAGCAAGAACTGAACTCGCTCTTGAAAATTCCCGACAGTTTCAAGAAAATCGTCATTGTAGGAACAGATATCGCTCCATACATAGACAAAAAGGGCATCCATTACATGGGGCTGTTCCAATTCCTTCGCTCAGGCTTGCAATAACCCTGATGTGTAATTGAAAGGAATAGACAGAACGGACGGAGGTATCCGCTCGTGCGGAAATCAATAGCTGATTTCCACGAGGCGGGGGTCGGTGTTGTCGAGGGTGGTGTAGCCGTCGGCGATGGTGGTCGTGCCGTCCACGTCGAGGGCCTTGCCATTGGGAGCGCAACTGTAGAAGTAGCCGCCGCTGATGGTGCAATCTGTGTCGCACTTCACGCCCTTGGGAGCGACGCTCACCTGGCGGCCCGTCACCACTACATTCAGCTCACCGCCAGTGAACAGGAAGGGCTGGGCCACGTTGATGCCCTTGGCATCATCGCCCATCGACTTAATGTTGAGGGTGCCGCCTGTCATCTTCATGTTATAGTCGGCCTTCACGCCTGCCGCACCCGTCGAGACGGGGTTGCCCAGCGAGTCGGTCTCAATCCTTGAGGTGCCGCTGTTGATGATGGTAGTGCGACCGCCCGTGATATAGACGAGGCTGTCGCAGTTGATGCCCTTGGCACCGTCGGCAGCGATTTCCATGTTGATGACACCGCCCTTGATATGGACATAGTCTTTGCCCTTGAGGCCGTGGCCGCTGGTGCTGTTCAGATAGAGGTGGCAACCTGGGCGCACAAAGATGTAGTCATCGCTGGCGACGCAATGCCTGCCCACGCTATAGACGTTGAGCGTGCCCTTGCCGCTGACCAGTATCTGCCCCTCGCTGAAGACGGCGGCCTTCTGGTCTTCCTCATCCACCATGGCATAATTCTCTCCGTCGCGCAGGGTGTTCTCGGTGCCCGCGTTGAGCACCAGGTAGAGCGATTTGCCGCACTGGTTGTTAATGGCGGCGCCATTGGGATTGGTGATATCCGCACCGTTGAGCAGCAGTTGGAACTTGCGTTCGCTGTAGAACTTGAGAGAACCGTTGGGAGTGCTGCCCGTCACCACATAGCGCACGCGCTTGGCGGTGCTGGTGACGGTGACATGGGCGCCCTCGATGCTCACCATGACCGTCGATGGATTGCCCGTCACCGTTGCCGTCTCACCGTCAAAGCTGATGTTCACCGAGGTGGACCATGAGGTGTTCTCCACATAGTCGCCATAGTCGCTGGCATCCTCATCGTCGGGAATCCGCTCGGCAGGTTCAGTGAGGTCCGAGAAGTCCAGAGCAATTTCCTTGGGGACTATTTCGTCTTGCTGCGAGCCACCGCCCAAAATCAAGTTGATGACCTGGTTCACGTCGCTCACATTGACCGTGCCGTCATTGTTGACATCAGCCTCGGTGCTGTAACTATCGGCCAGAATGCTGTTGATGACCAGGTTCACATCTGTGATGTTCACCGTGCCGTCACCATTCACATCGCCCGTCATGGCACTGGCAGGCACACCGATTGCCGCCGCTATGACGATGAGCAGTAAAAATCTCTTCATTGCTTTTGTCTTGAATTTCTTGGTTACTCTAATAGGCGATGGTCAATACTTTGGGAGCCAGGTCGTAGGTCTTATAGCCCGGCGCCACCGTGGTTGTGCCGGCCACGTCCATCGGGTCACTGCGCTTGCTGTAACTGTAGAAATAGCCGCCGTCGATGGCAAAATTGCCGTCAATCTTCACGCCCCTGGGTTTCTTGAGTTTCCTGGTGCCCGTGGCGACCGCCATCGTGCTGCCCCCGTGGATGGTGACATCGCGCTTGGCATTGATGCCCTTGCCGCCATCGCCCATGGCCTTGAACTTGAGCGTTCCACCATTGATAATCAGCAACGAGTCGCACGCCAGGCCGGCACACGATGTGGTGTCCACCAGTCCCTCGTCGGTGGTCTCGATGCGCGTGTCGCCGCTGCTCATGGCGATGAGGCGACCGCCGTTAACGGTCATCACGCCACCGCTGCGCACACCCTTGGCGCCATTGCCGCTGGCCAGCACGTTGATGACGCCGCCGTCCATGATGATGCCATCGTTGGCGCGCAGGCCATCAAGAGCTCGGCTCTCGACATACAGCTTCACGCCAGGACGAATGCGGATGTAGTCATCGCTGCGGATGCCGCCACGCCCCAAGGCCGAGACGTCAAGCCGTCCCTTGCCGCTAAAGATGATTTGTCCCTCGCTAAAGAGGGCTGCCTTCTGGTCTTCCTCACCCACCATGACGTAGTCGGTACCATCTTGCAAATGGTTGGTGGTGCCGTCGGCCAGCACGACGTACATCGTCTTGCTGCCCTGGTTGTTGATGGCAGCGCCGTTGGGATTGGTCAAGTCAACATTATTGAGCATCAGCTGGAAACGCTTGTCACCGTAGAACTTCAAGGAGCCATCGGCCGACTGTCCGCTGACCACAAACTTCACGGGTCCCGACAGGTTGTTGACGGTGACATGGGCACCGCTTACCGAAACGGCGACTCCACTCACGCGTCCAGTAACTGTTGCTGTTCCATCAGCAAACTCGATATTCATCACCTTGCCCCAGGAGGTGTTCTCCACATAGTCGTTATAGGCAGGGTCGGCCTCGTTGGTGACGGGGACGTCGGCAGCCTCGGTCAACTCGGTGAAGTCCAGTTCCACCGCAGCGGGTTCCACCTGATACTGGGCAATGACGTCAGCCATATCGGTGTCATCTTTCACACACGATGCCATGACCAGGGTCAAAGCGGCCAGCACGAGGCTATAGCGTAAAAACTTCTTCATAACGGTTTAAAATTTATAGGTATAACCCATGCCCAGCATGTGGATGTTGGGCTCACTGCTGCTGCCACTCACCTGGTAGCGGTAATAGAGCTTGAAGTTGTGCGTCTTTTTGACGGTGTGGCTCACACCGGCAATGCAGCGCGTCTTTTCCAAGTCGCGCGTGGTATGGAACTCCACGCTGGCAAACGGGTCGAATTTGCACTTGGGGATATCCCATTCCAGCTGCAGTCGGCTGCGCAGCACGTTCTTGCCCTTGCCGCGCACCTCATGGTCCTCCCATTCGCCCTCATCAAAGTCGAAATTGTCAATCATTTTGCTGTGGCGGTAGGTGTACTGCCAGCGCTCGCGCAGGCTCACCTCGACACGCCTGATCTTGTAGCTACCCGTGAGCGACACGTTGAAGCGGTGGCGCACACCCCAATAACTGGGACGCCAATTATTGTAGCTCACACCATCGTCCTGATAGGTGATTTCCTCGCGGTTGTTGTCGATGAGCAGGGTATAGCCCGCACTTGCCTTGAGCCACGGCAGCACTTTGTAGCTGACGTCACCGCCCAGGCTGACGCGGTCGGCGGTGCGGAAATCGTTGCGCGAACGGAATTCCATCTCTACTCCCGCGTTCAACTTCTTGGAGAACTTGTGGGAGGCCTCGACCGAAGCAACCAACCCGGCATCGTCGGCTAACGAGGATGTCGGGATGAAAGCTGCGCACAACAGCCACAGCAGGCTTGCAATCAGTTGTTTTCTTTCACGTCTTGCCATTCGTATTTAGGTACTTTTAACGTATCATTAATTTGCTTGTCACCATTGCCGTCATTCTCATATTCTATCTTGATGATGGCGGTATCCTTGAGGAAATCGACCGAGCCGATATTCAACTTGGTGATTTCCAAACCAGTACGCTTGCGCAGGTCGGCGAGCAGTTCCTCGCGTCGCTCGGGTGTAATCAACTCGATGCGGTCATAGAGGATGAGTTTGCTGGCCAGGTTCTTGCGCAGCACATAGGTCTCAAACAGCCAAATCAGGACTGCTATCGCCACATTGGGGAGCAACAACTCGGCGATGCTCAACGAGTCGGCCAGTGCGTTGATGACCGACAGGCTGATGACACCGAACATATAAGACATCTCGCGCACGGGAATCGTCTCGGTGCGGTATCGCAGCACACCGAAGATGGCAAACAGTCCCAAGGCAAAGCCAATCTTCACCTTCACGCTTCCCAACAGATAAATCAGGAAAAAGATGCTCACACTCAACAGCACGAGTGTGAAGAAATAGTCGCGGCGGTGTGTCTTACGGTAATAGAGAAAATAAACGATGAACCACAACACCAGCATGAAGAAACCGAAGCGTATCAACATCTCGGTCACTCCCGCGGCGTCAAACCACTTAAAACCAGTGGCAGCCTTGATGGCTTCATGCACGGCTTCGTTGCCGTCTTCAAGAGCGGATAAATCTTGCAATAGTATCATATTATAGTCCTTAGTTGTTAGTCCTTAGTCCTTAGTCCTTAGTTGTTAGTCCTTAGTCCTTAGTCCTTAGTCCTTAGTTGTTAGTCCTTAGTCCTTAGTTGTTAGTCCTTAGTTAGTTGAGAGGAGGCGGTCAATCATGTGGAGGCGTTCCTTGAAGTTGTTGCGCTTGAGCGCGGGATTGGTCAACGCCGACCCCATGCAGTACTTGCTGAAGCCACTCGGCTTGATGCGCAGCTCGCGCAGCATCCCCAGGATGGGCGACGGCTGCAGGCCGTCACGCTTCAGCTCGATGATGACCAGGCCCGTCAGGTCCACATCCTTGCCGGTGATCAGGTTATGGAAACACAAGGCGGAATCGATGGTCAGGCGCTCGGTTTTTGCCTTGTTGACCAGCGTGATGCGGTTGAAGTGGTTCTCAAGCTGCTCCGTCAGGATCGTCGGGTCGTAGCGCAAGTGCTTGTGCAGGAACTCATCATATTGCCTGAACTGCTCGTCCTGGCGCAGGAAACGGATGCCGTGGTCTGGATTCATCGGGTCAAAGCCCACCATATCCACACGTTTCTTCTTGGTGCGCCCGTGATTGTTCTTGGTCTTGACCTCCAGGAAATTCAAGCCCGAATCGACATAAGAGCGGATGCGCAGCTTCTGTCGGCCGACATGCCCGTTCTGGTGAACAATATACATATTGTTGTCGGGCGTGTCAAAGTAGGCCGTATAGTAGCGGGCAATGCGCTTGCCGTTAATCTCCTGAACGCGATAATCGTCATGGGCAAGCACCAACAGCTGGCGCAAGCGGCTAGCCGTCGTGACAAACTTGGTGTCAGTGCGGTTCATCAGCTTAATGCCGCTCATTTCATCGAGCGAAATGGGATGATATGTCCTGATGATGCTCTCCATTGGGCTGCAAATGTACAAATATAAAAACGCATTAGCAGCACAATAATTGCTCGATTTGCCGCTAAAATCAACAAATCCAACCGTTTGTTCAGCAAAAATAATAGGATTCCATTGCAATTAGGCCATCGGGCACTCTTAGCACCGCACGACAACACATCCCGCCCAATGGGGCGGTTATGCTTAATTCAGTTGACGGATGACACGCCGCTTTATCGCATGGGAGCGATGTCAAAGCCCAGGCGCACGCCGTCATACTGCTTGCTCAGCTCGCCCACCGTCTGCAGGGTGCTGTTGCCGCTCAGGGCAGCAACGGCCTGCAGCACCTTCAACAGGTTCTTGCTCTCAAAGGTGAGACCCAGACCGCTGGTGGTGCGGGTGATGTAGGCATTGGTGGTGAACAGCATCGTCTGCAAGCGGATGGTGCCGCTCGACGGGTCGTATGCATAGCTGCCGTTCAAGGGGATACCCTTGATTTTGGCGGCGAACTGATGGTCCTGAGTGAACTGGAACTGCGTATTCTGACCACTGATGCCCAAGCTGTTATAGACGGGCAAGAGTTTCTCCTTACAGTTCTGGGCAGCCACGGCACCACCAGCCTTAGCCAACAGGTTCTCACTGGTGAAAGCACAGGTCGGCGCAGCGTAATACCAGTTGCCGTACAGTTCGTTCTCCTGCACCTTCACGCTGCCGATGACCAGGCCCAGCAAGCCGTCAACGGTGTTCTGCGAGCCCAGTGTGCCCAACACACCGCCGAGCACGCCACCCAGAATATCTCCCAAGTTACCGTTGCCGCTTTCATTACCTGTTCCTTGGCCCATTCCCAGATTGCCAAGCAGTCCGGTTGTGCATCCCGTTGCCATCGACAACATCACGATGGCGGCCAACAAAGTAGTGTAAATCTTTTTCATTGTCCTAAACAATTAATGACTATCTGCTGCAAATATATAACAAATCGATGACATGACAACCCAAACACAGAAAAAAACCAACGAATCACGTGGTTATCGCTATAAACAGACTACCACCTCATGACAGCGCATGATGATGCCCGCATGGCCGTTTCTCGACACGCGACTTGCCGCAATAATAGCCGTTTTTCTAAAAAAAAGTTATTTTTAAGGCCACAAATCGTCCTTCGGGCTATTATTTAACCTAATTTTTAGTATAAGTGACAAAAAATACTGTAATTTTGCGTGCTTTTATATAATGTCCGATGGTGCGACAACATTAGTTTTTGTGCTATCGGCAGTTTAAACCTGCGTGAAATAAATCAAGATATCAAAAAAGAGAAAAATGAGAAAATCTGCATTCATGCTGCTTGTAGCAGTGCTCATGGGACTTGAGGCCCTTGCGATTCCCGCTCACCGTGGCTTTGTTCCCATGCCTCAACCCGACGGCTCGATGGTTTCCATCGGCCTGGTAGGTGACGAGTATTACCATTACAACATTACCGAGGACGGTTACACCTTGATGTTTGACGAGCGTGGCGCATACGTTTACGCCCAACGCGAAGGCGATACCTTAATTCCCACTACCATTCTTGCCCACAACGAGGGAGAGCGCGATGCCGCCGAGCTGGCGTTGCTCGCCATCACCCCGAAGCACCTGACCGACAGGGCTGAGGTCCAGCAGGCCAACATTCGCCGCGCCAAGCGCAATGTGGACCTGTCAAACTTCGACTTCGCTAACTTCCGCGGTCTGGTGATCCTCGTTGACTTTGCCGACAAGACATTCAACGTCGAGGATCCCAAAACATTTTATACCGAGATGTTCAGCACCGAGAATCTAAGCAGTTTCATTGACCCGTTGACCGGCAACGAGGTGAACGTCTTGGGTAGTGTGCGTGACTATTTCAGCGACCAGTCCAACGGCGCATTCGCACCCCCCTTTGACGTGTATGGTCCTTACACCACCACCCGCAAAGCCGCTCAAGGAAACAACTACGCGACCACCATCTTCACCAACGCGGTGAAGGAGGCCAACGCCGAGATTGACTTCACCCGATATGACAACAACAAGGACGGCAAGGTGGATATGATTTACTTCCTGGTGGCTGGCTACTCGTCAAGCTACGAGGGCAACAACAAGGGTTACTTGTGGCCCCACGCCTCCAACCTGTCGTTCTATAGCGGCACCACCTATGACGGAAAGAGGCTTGACCGCTATGCCTGCTCGACCGAGCTCTATGGTTTTGAGGGTACCCCCTCGACGGTGAAGGTTGAAGGCATTGGCACCATCTGCCACGAGTTCAGCCATGTGTTGGGTCTGCCCGACTTCTATGACACCGACTATGAAGACGGCGGCGGCAAGAGCCATGACCCCGGTGGTTGGGACGTGATGGCTGGTGGAGCTGACTACAATTACGGCCGTTCTCCTGTGGGCTACACCTTCTATGAGCGCTACGCTCTGGGATGGGCTCAAGCCAACACCATTACCGAGTCTGGAGAATACTCGATGGAGCCCGTGAACACCGCCCGTGAGGGTTACATCCTGCGCACGCCTGTCGAGAACGAGTTCTTCACCATCGAGAACCGCCAACGCACCGGTTGGGACTCCTATCTGCCGGGACACGGCATGATTGTGACCCGTGTGGACAGCACCAACACCAGCATCTGGTCTAACAATAAGGTGAATGCCAACCCCGCACACAACTACTTTGAGCTCCTGCGTGCCGGCAACAGCAGCAGCGGTGACTCGGGTAGCGATCCCTTCCCCGGTACGTTGGGCAACCCCATGCTCACTAACGAAACGCTGCCTAACCTCAAGACGTGGGCAGGCAAGAATAACGATTTCTGCATCGTGGGAATCCAAGAGCATGACGGCATCATCAGCTTTAACGTGGTTGAGAACGATGCCTTGTACAAAGCGGTTGAAGACTTTGAGAGCATGCCCGTGAGCACTGGTACCACCGATGCCGACGTCAAGGGCAAACTGGCCAACTGGACATTCAACAAATCGGGCGTTCGCGCCCCCGGCGAGGACCTGGCCAACGGCGAGAACAGCGTGCTGATGAAGCTCCCCAGCCAGTTCTACAGCGTCACCCCTGTTTACTACGACACCTACCTTGCACAACTGACGGTATTCAACCCCACCACCACCCTTGCCAAGTACTCGCTGGACTACTCGGTGGACGGTGGCCAGACGTGGACCAAGGCGTTGACGCCGACGGGTGCAACCACAGCAGAGGTTCCATCCAAAACGAACGGTAACTGCTACTGGAACCTGAACCTTGACTCGAAGACTCCTGTACAGTTCCGCGTCAGCCAGATGGGCGGCAACAAGAACTCGCCCACCTATGTTGATGACTTCACGCTGTACTATAACCAGGACGGCCAGAGCACGCTGCCTGGCGACGTGAACGGCGACGGCAAGGTCAACATCAGTGACATCAATGTCATTATCCAAGTAATTCTCTCGGGTAACGGCGGCTCGGTCGGTGACGTGAACGGTGACGGCCAGGTCAACATCAGCGACGTGAATTTCACCATCGCCATCATCCTGAAGAACAATTAAGAAATTAAATAGAACTTTATCCACCGATTTCGGAAACACATGGAAAAACGAACATACGGGACCGCAAGGCCTTGAGACTGTCCTCCAAGTGTTTCCGAAATCATTTTATAATTTACAACCAATGCACTAAGCATCACAACTTTAGTGTTTTAACATGATTGAAGCCAAAATGAAAAAGAATCTGATTATGTTGCTCATGACGGGACTGCTGGCACTCTCGATGCACGCAATTCCTGCCGACCCGACTCCCATGCCAGTGACTCAACCCGATGGCACCACAGTGACCATCAAGCTGCATGGTGACGAGTTCTTCCATGTGACCACCACCCTCGACGGCTATACCGTGCTCAAGAATGCCGCTGGCTATTACACCTATGCCCGCCAGCAGGCCGACGGCAGCCTGGTGCCTGGTGACCTGATTGCACGCGATGCGGCAAACCGCACCGCTGCCGACCGCGCCTTCCTGGCCCGCACCCCTAAGGGCCTCACCGACAAAGCCAACGCCGCCAACGGCACCAAGAAGCTGGGCCGCCGCAACGCAGCGATGCGCCGTGTGGGCTCTGACGGAATGATGGATTACGAGCGCTTTCGCGGTCTCATCATCCTGATTAACTACACCGACAAGAAATTCTCCATGCCCGAGGTCAACGCCTTCTATGACGACATGGTCAACACGCCCAATTTCACGGGCTATACCCTCAACGGCCGCCGTGTGAACATGCCTGGCAGCGTGAGGGACTATTTCTATGACAATTCCTACCACATCTTTGACCCCACGTTTGACGTGGTGGGTCCCGTGGATGTGAACTACAAGTGCACCGACCCCAGGGGAACGGACGGAGCCGAGCCGATTTTCTATGCCGCACTCAACGCTGCCGATTCACTGGTCAACTACAATGACTATGACACTGATGGTGACGGATATGTCGATATGGTCTTCTTCCTGGTGGCAGGTCTGTCGGCCAACTACGGCGGCAACAACTCGAACTACCTGTGGCCCCACATGTACTATCTCTACAGGGCCCCCAGGCTGGATGGCGTGGGATTTGGCCTGTATGCCTGCTCGACCGAAATCGCCGGTTGGGAATCCTATTACCGCGACGTGAACGGCATCGGCACCTTCTGCCACGAGTTTGGTCACGTGCTGGGCTTGCCCGACCTGTATGACACCGACTATGAGCAAGGCGGCGGACAGAGCCGCGATCCCGGCGAGTGGTCGATTATGGCAGGCGGCAGCGGCAACAACTTCGGGCGCGATCCTGTGGGCTACAGCCTGTATGAACGCTATGCCCTGGGATTCACCGAGCCCATTCTCATCACCGAGCCCGGCGAGTTGTCGATTCAGCCCCTGGACGAGAGTAACACAGGCTACCGCCTGGACACCAAGAGGGAGCACGAGTTTTTCCTCATCGAGAACCGTCAGGACAAGGGCAAGTGGGACAGATACCTGCCTGGTCACGGCATGCTTGTGGCCCACGTGGACTCGACCAACGCCCGCATCTGGGATTACAACGAGGTGAACTGCAACCCCAGCCACATGTGCTACGACCTGCTGCGTGCCAGCTACAAGGGCCGTGACAGTGACAGCGACCCGTATCCCGGCACCGAAATGGTGACCTCGCTCAACAACTTCACCAATCCCAACCTGATGTCATGGGACAGGAAGTTCAGCGATCTTGTTTTCAACGACATTACCGAGGACGATGGCATCATCAACTTAATGGTGGAGATGGACACCTCGATTGTCTCCATCACAGAAGACTTTGAACTTATGCCCGCAACCGATGACATGAGCGCCAAGGGTGTTCAGGGTGTGTACAGCAAGTGGGACTTCTCCAAGTGCGCCATCCAGACGCTGGAGGACGGCACCAAAGCCGTTGCCATGAAGAAACCCAGCCAAATCACCACCTCCACCCCAATGCGCATCAAGCCCTACATGGTTCAATATACCATCACCAACCCGACCGCGACCGAAGCCAAGTTTGTGTTCTATTACTCGCTTGACAAGGGCCAGACCTGGACCTCCAGCGTTGAGGGACAAGTCTCGGTATCGGGCGGCAATTTCACCAATGTTGCGGTGACACTGCCCACCACTGCCCCCATCATGATGCGTATCTCACAGACGGCAGGCAACGCCAAGAGTCCCTGCTATCTCGACGATGTACAGCTCTATTATGATGACTTCTGGCCCGAGCCTATTACCGGTGACTTGAACGAGGACCAACTGGTCAACATCAGCGACCTGAACCTGATGATTGACTATGTCTTGAAGGGTTCGGTGGATGCCTATACAATGGAGCTGGCCGATTTGAACCATGACGGCCAGATCAACATCAGCGATATCAACCTGCTGATTAACATCATCGTCAGGTAATCACCTGATGACCTCATCGCCAGGTGATCATGTGCTGTCATCATGGTCACATGATCACCTGACAAATCTAAGACCCCTAAAAACCTGATTTTTCAATTTTTCATTTAGTAATTATAAACCAACTAAAACTTGTGGTTATGAAAAACTTTTTATTACTTTTTGTTTTGGGGCTCGTGTGCTTGTGCGCACAAGCGACCCCCGCTGACCCGACACCCGGACAGGTGTCTCAGCCCGATGGTTCCAAGCTCACCGTGGTACTGCATGGTGACGAGTTCTTCAACTACTTGACGACGAGCGACGGCTACACCGTTGTCAAGAACGACGCGGGCTATTACACCTATGCCCGCATGGACGGCAACCGCTTGGTGCCCAGCAACACTATCGCCCGCGATAACCGCACCGCTGCCGACAATGCCTACCTCGCCAGCCTGCCCAAGGGCTTGACCAGCCCCGAGATGGTTCAACGTGGCAAGATGATGAAAAACCACCGCGACAACTTGATTCGCGGCATCGGTCATGGTGGCCACATGGACTACAGCAAGTTCCGCGGCCTGATTGTCCTCATCAACTACACCGACATCACGTTTGACGATTGCACCCCTTCTAACTACACCCCCTATGGCTTCTACAACGAGATGATCAACGGTCATGACTACAAGGGCTTCACGCTTCCCGCAGGCACCAAGGTTGACTGCATGGGCAGTGTGCGTGACTACTACTATGACAACTCGTTCCAGCAGTTTGACCCGCATTTCGACATTCTGGGCCCGGTGAATGTGCCCTATGCCAGCACCGACGCCCACCAGTTCAAGTGCGACTCCATCTTCTTTGCCGCCCTCGAGGCGCTTGACCCCGAAGTGGACTTCAGCCAGTATGACACCGATGAGGACGGCACTGCCGACATGGTGTTCTTCCTGGTGGCTGGTTACGGCTCGGACCACAGCGACAACAACCGCGACTACCTGTGGCCCCACATGAAGGATTTTACCGATTCTCCCGTGCTTGACGGTGTGAACTTCCGCCTCTATGCCTGCTCAACCAGTATGATGGGAGCACAGGGCGACTTCATCTCATTGGGCAGCATCGCCGGTATCGGCACCATCTGCCACGAGTTCAGCCATTGCCTGGGTCTGCCCGACTTCTATGATACCGACAATGACGGCAGCGGTGGTGTCAACCACCAGTATCCCTTGACCTGGTCGGTCATGGCAAGCGGTTTCAAGAACAACACCGGCCGCAATCCTGCAGGCTACAGCCTGTTTGAGCGTTATGCCCTGGGCTTTGCCCAGCCCACCCTCATCGAGGGCACAGGTACGGTTACCGTTACTGCCCTTGAAAAGGATAACATGGGTTACCGCCTGAACACTGCCAACGACAAGGAGTACTTCCTCATCGAGAACCGCCAGCGCATCAAGTGGGACAAGAACCTGCCCGGTCCCGGTATGCTCATTTGGCGTGTTGACTCGACCAATGCCGCTGTTTGGGAGAACAACCTGGTCAACGCCAATCCCAACCACAACTACTATGAGCTGCTGCGTGCCAACTTCAACGGCATGAACGACAGTCCTCGTGACCCGTTCCCCGGCACCTCCAATGTCACCTCAATCTCTAACGCCACCCAGCCCAACCTGCGCACTTGGGACGGCAAGTTGAGCCAGTATGCCTTCACCAACATCACCGAGGCCGACAGCATCATCACCTTTGAGGTGGTTGTTGACAACTCCAAGAGTTCTATCGAGGACTTCGAGAGAATGCCCGTGGGCGCTACGCTCAACGAGCGCGGTGTAGCCGGTGTTTATGCCAACTGGGACTTCTACAACTGTGCTGTTGTTGACACCGCCCAGGTGGGTAACGGTCATGTCGTTGCCATGAAGAACGGCAGCTACTTCAACACCGCCAATAACCTGAACAAGATTCCCAAGGTTGTGCGCTTCAAGATTTACAATCCCACCTCAACAGGCGTTTACATCACGCCGCAGTATTCTAACAACAACGGCGGTCGCTGGAGGAGCCTGGACACTTATCCCTACGACTTCTATCTCGCAGCCGGTACCGAGACTTCGGCCACGATCACCTCGCTGCCCACCAACACGCCCATCATGCTGCGTCTCAAGTGCCAGGGCAGCTCGACCGAGTATTGCTACATCGACGACATCGAGATTTGCTACGAGAACACCTGGGAGCCCGAGGAACCCGAGTACACCCCCGGTGACGTTGACGAAGACGGCATCGTTGGTATCAACGACGTGATCCTGCTCATCGACTATATCCTGTACGGTGACTCCGTCACAATCAATTTCCTGGCAGGTGACATGGATAGCGACGGCCAAATCATGATTGGTGACGTTACCACAATCATCGACATGATCCTGTTCCATGATTGAAGTGACAGGATAACGAAATCAAGTCTCTGACACCCGTCAGCAAGACTTCACCTGATATATACTGGGATTCCAAGTGAGTCCCAGTATATTTTTCTATTAGCTGTCCGGTAAAGAGTGATCATGCATCAGAAACAAGCAGGGCGTTGGGCCTCGCCTTGGCGTGGCCGCTCGGTGAGGTGGGTGTAGAGGGTGAACAGTTTTGCCACAATCTCGCTCTCTTGCATGGTGGTGGGGAAGCCGTAGGCGGCCATCACGGCCCGGTCGTTCTCGTTGTGAGCCTTGCGCAGTTCGGCAGGCATGGTCAAGGAGTCATAGAGGTCTGCCAGGCTGCTGTCGGGGTACAGGGCACGCGCGTCAAGGATGCCCTGTGCCGTCTGAGCAATGTGTTCTTGCTGCTCCTCGTTCACCTCGGGCCACGGGAAATTGTTATAGACCACGTCCTTGCTATAACGGTAATCCGATTTTAACCTGCCACAAACAACCCTCATCCACGCCATGTGAACACTCGACTCCAACACCCCAAAATGAAACAACGTCGCATCAGGGATAAACAACACAGCATTTGTTACGACGATGCTATCATCAATGAAACTCATAGGAATGTATTCCCTGTTTTCTGATGAATGACATGGGACCACAATTGCGATTTTGGGATTATTGGTTTCCCTGAATAAATGAGGAATGTCAGCAAGCTTTCTTGCACCAGCATCAGTGCTTGATAACCTCATTTCTTTACAACGAGCCACTCGCTCTAACACTAAAGGCATTTTATGTAATACTGATGGCGATATCCCATTAAGCCACAAGCAATACCTCTTAGTATTATTCATCTGTTCCTTTGCTCCCATGAGTCTCTTTATATAAGGAGTAGCATTGGGCTCTTTTTTTACAAATTCATCGTAATCTTTTGATTCGATGATTAGATTCCCGCCATCTACAGGCTTATTTCCATAAACCATTTGCGGAATATCACATATCGATTTTGGGCGGCTCTCAATATATACGTCTGGGGCATCAATTAGATATCCATTGATGTTATTTGCCCTGATAACCTCATTTCCGTCAAACAATAATTTGTTATTCTTGTCTTTCTTGTCGTTAATACTGAAACCGACGATGACGCAGTGGACGTGAGCCTTGATGCTGGCTTCGCTGTCCCAACGGAAAGTCCTGTAGGCAAAGTCAATCTTGATATTGAACAGGTCTTTGAGTGGTTTCCAAATTGCTGCCACTTGTTCTCCCTGTGTGATGCTGTTTGTCGAAACAAGAGCGGTTCGCATTGTCGTGCCCTGCATGAGTTGGGCTGCCTTATAGTACCACCCGGCAACGTAGTCGATTTTGCCAGCTGTCTTGAAGGGTTTCCCTTTAGCATCGACAAAGACACTCAAGATATCCTCTTTCTGTTGTTTGGTTTGCAGAGAGTAGCCGATGAAGGGCGGGTTGCCCATGATGTAGTCGGGCAATTTAATGGTCGGCGGATTATGGGGATTAATGGGATTGGCATCCGTAGCGTGTTGATTTTCAGGCGATAATCCGTTTAATCCGCTTAATTCGCCGACAACTATCGAGTGCGGATGCCCATCAGAAATCTCAGAAGCTTCAGTTGTTTGATTAAAGAGGCTACGCCAGTCGATGCGCAGGGCGTTGGCCTCGACAATGTTGGGGTAGTCCTTGAGGGGCAGGAACTCAAATTCGTGCGAGACGATGCGCTCGGTCTCGGCCAACATCTGCGCCTCGCTAATCCACAGGGCTGTGGCTGCCACGGTAACGGCAAAGTCGTTGATCTCGATGCCGTGGAACTGGTAGATGCTCACCTTGACAGGATTGATGAAGTCCTCACCACCGATAAACATGGAATGTCCCTCATAGAGGGCACGGATGACGTGGTTCTCGAGGTGGCGCAGCGACAGGTAGGTCTCGGTGAGGAAATTGCCGCTGCCACAGGCGGGATCGAGGAACGTGAGCGATGCCAGGTGGTCTTGAAATTCCCTGAGGCGTTTTTGGCGCTGCTTGACTACGGGGTCGGCAAGGATGTCATCGAGTTGGACTTTCAGGTCGTTGAGGAAAAGCGGGTCGATGACCTTGTGGATGTTCTCGACGCTGGTGTAGTGCATGCCGCCGCTGCGGCGCGTCTCGGGGTTAAGGGTGCTCTCGAAGACGGCACCGAAGATGGTGGGCGAAATCTCGCTCCAGTCAAAGTCGAGCGAGGCATGGCGAAGGAGCAGGTCGCGAATCTCGTCGTTGAGGCGCGGAATTTCGATGTCGCCCTCAAACAGGCCGCCGCTGGCATAGGGGAAGGCCATGAGATAGTCGGGCAGGTATTCATCGCGTTCCTCAATGGGTGTGTTGAGGATTTGGAACAGGCGGATGAGCGCACCACGCATTTCTATCGAATCATAGCGCACCAGGTAGTCATGAAACATGTCATGCTGTCCAAAGACGCCCGCATCCTCGCTGTAGAGGCAGAAGACGAGCCTGACGCACAACACATTGAGGGAGCGCAGCGACTCGGGATTGGTGGGGTCCTTGTACTCCTTGAGCAGGGCGTTATAGAGTTTGCCCACGATGACGCCTGCCTGCATCGACACCTGTTCCTCGCGCTTCAGGTGGTCGGCACCGGTCTCAACGAGGAAGCGCAAGCGGTAGAACTGCTTGCCCAGGTCGGCAAGTTGAATCTCAAAGGGCTCGCCCGTGGGGTGCTCCATGTCATAGACGAGAAAAGTCGAGAAGTTGCAGGTCACAATCCAACGGGGATGCTCCGACAGGGGCAGATTGGTGATGTAGCGCTTGGCTTGCTGGAAAGGGGTGAGAGGCTTGCCGTCGCTCTGGATGATTGGCGCCCGCAGGTCTTTGCCCAGCGACTTTTGCTCAATCATCACGCGGGTCGAGGGAATGTGGGCGTCGATGAAGTTGGTGGCGTCGAGTTTCACCTGTTTTTCAAACCTGATGAACGTCGAGGGCTCCTGAATACCAAAGACCTCGGTCAGCAGTTCGGTCCAGAACAGCTGGCTCTCGCCCTTCTCGTAGCCCTTGCCTTGCCAGCGATTGGCAAAGCGTTGGGCGGCTTGTGCAATCTTTTTCTCGCTCTTGTTCATTAAAGCCGGTAGGTTTTAAAAAAGCAAAGGTAGTGCAAGTTGAGGACAGGACAAAATGAAAACCCATTTTTTCATTAGGATGGGACTTTCATGGGGTTGTGTCATAATTCAGTCTCTGAACTTAACCGTGCTTACGCACGGGAAATTAAGCAAATTTGTAAATTAAAATTTTAAATATAATTTGTTTAATTTACCGCCCAATGGGCAGTTATGTTGAATAGAGTTGATTTATGACACACCGCCTATTTTTTTACCATTCCGACTCGATAACATGACAATGATATCGCGGTCGCCATTCTGGCACCGATCAAGGGCGGGTTGCCCATGATGTAGTCGGGCAATTTAATGGTCGGCAGATTATGGGGATTGATGGGATTGGCGTCCGTAGCGAGCTGATTTCAGGCGATAATTCGTTTAATCCGCTTAATTCGCCGACAACTATCGAGTGCGGATGCCCATCAGAAATCTCAGAAGCTTCAGGTTTTGGAGATTTTCACTTGCTTTGCCGACCTATCATTTTCTCCCTACCAAAATTAGTTAACTAATAATAACAATTTTTTACCTTTAAAATTTGGTGGATTGACAAAAACAGTAGTATCTTTGCGACAAAGTTGGAAATATTAATACTATTCATCCTAAATGAACATTTCGTTGTGAAACGAGGTGTTCATTTTTTATGGGCAAGCCCAGCATTTTCTCTCTAATTATGGGCATGATACCATCTTACAAAATGCCACGAATTTCCCACTCCCCTTAAGTATTCCTTATTAATTGGCATAATTAGATGTGAAACATTATGTATTTTTTTCCCAAAAAATTTTGACGTTTTCAGTAAATAGTCTAATTTTGTCGCCTGAAAATTAACTGGATATGAGATGTAACAACGTGATATGGTTGATTGAAAGCCCCCCTATTAGGTTTCACTCAATTCTTATTATTTTGCAAACATAAACCATATTAACCAACTATATACTTAAACAACTGATTATTCATTATTATTATTTCTATAATTACTTATGGTTATGAAATAATTTTTATTTTTGATTGCAATGCTCGGCGTATGCTCGCAGGGCATTGAGGCTAAGAGCATTACCCCCAACCAGGCCATGGGTATTGCTAAGCAGCAGTTTGCAACCACCACCAAGTTGAATGCTTCGAATGTCAAGATGAACTTGACCTATCAGGCCATCAACTTGAAGGGACAGACTGACTACTATGTGTTCAACCGTGACGGTGGTCAGGGTTACGTTGTCGTTGCTGGTGATGACATGACTGACCCCATCCTGGCTTACAGCGATCGTGGTTCGTTTGACATCAACCAGGCTCCCGAGCCCATTCAGAGGATGTTCAAGGTTTATCAGAAGAGCATGGAGTCGATGCGCAAGCACTCGCAGAGCGTTCAGACCCCTTCGATCAAGATGAACCCCAATGGTGTTTCTCCCATGTTCCTGAATGAATATGGCGAGGGTCCCCACTGGCATCAGTTTGGTCCTTACAACAACTACTTCCCCGTTTATAACGGCGAGCACTGCTATGCTGGCTGCGTGCCCATCGCTGTCGCTCACATCATGAAGGGTTTGCAGTACCCCGCCTATGGTAATGGTTCTAACACCTTCCACTACATGCTGGGTAACGAAGAGAAGACCGCTACTGCCAACTTCAACCACAGCTACAAGTACCGCAACATGAAGAACGGTTACACCGAGTCTTCGACCAACTGGCAGGACTGCGCACAGATGATTTATGACATCGCTGTCGCTCTCCAAGCCAGGTTCTCGACCAGCAGCACCAACGTTAGCTATGACCAGATCATCAAGGGTATGGTTGCCTACTTTGACTACAACCCCAACATGCAGTTCCTGCAGAAGGCCAGCTATGCCGATGCCACCTGGCGTGAGATGGTTTACACCGAGCTCGATGAGGGCCGTCCCGTTCTCTACTTCGGTTACAGGACCGTTCTTAACGATGGTACCCAGAATGCACACGTTGGTCACGCTTTCGTGATGGACGGTTATGATTCAGAGGGTAGGGTTCGCGTCATCTGGGGCTTCCAGCCCGAGGAGTACAACAGCTGGTTCAGCTTCGACCTGCTGTCGCCGCGCATCTATGGTGACACCCCCTATGAGCATGATGAAGTGCTTGAGGGCTTCAACACCGACCAGTATGCCATCATGGGTATCCGTCCCTCACAAGAGGGTGAGAACGGTGGTGTTGTCGTAACCGGTACCACCTATCTCCAGGAGATCATGCCCGCCAACGACGTGCGTGGTTCGTTCGAGGTTAAGGCTCTGAGCGGTCCCTGGCAGGGCACCATCCGCTGGGCTCTCGCTACCAGGAACGACGAAGGCAAGTACACTGTAGCTACTTCGGCTCAAACCACCCAGGTGGATCTGCAGGAGAATGAGACCGCTACCATCGACATCAGCGGTTCTTACTACCTGACCGAAGGCACCAAGTATTATGTTGTTGTTTGGTCGCCCTACTTCCCCAACAACTATGACTGGAACTGGTTCGTTAACGATCCCGTGCCCTTCACCGTTGGTAACTGGGTAACTCCTCCCGATCCTCAGTTCATCCCTGGTGACGCTAATAATGACGGCCTGGTAGGTATTGCCGACGTGACCACTATCACCGACTACATCCTGCACGGTGACAGCGTTGAGATCAACCTCCTCGCTGCCGATATGGATGGCGACGGTATCATTGGCATTGCCGATGCAACCTTGATTATCGACATGATTCTCCAATAAGGTGAGTCATTAACATGAGTTCATCGCCTCGCGATGGCTCAAGATTAAAGCACATGACTGTGCCGAGAGCGAAAACGCTTTCGGCACAGTTTTGTTATGGCCAGGGTGCCTCACAACGTGATTTTGCACGATTGCTTTCTAAAAAAAATCGCCGCATTGTTGTCAACACTATGTTTTTTCACTAATTTTGCGCTCTATACTTAACATCTTTCACTTTTTGACACTAAATCATATTTCTATGTTAAGAAAAATCCGTATAGCACTGGCAACCATCATGATGCTCATGGTGACGTTGCTATTTCTTGATGTGAGCGGCGTCCTGCATCATTATCTGGGATGGACGGCACGCATCCAGTTCCTGCCCGCGTTACTGGCGCTCAACGTTGTCGTCATCGTGGCGCTGGTGGTGCTGACGCTCATCTTCGGGCGCATCTATTGCTCGGTCATCTGCCCGCTGGGCATCTTTCAGGACATCGTATCGTGGATACACGGCAAGAGGAAGAAAAACCGTTTCACGGCAAGTCCCGAGCGGCGGTGGCTGCGCTATGGCGTGCTGGTGGTGTTCATCATTGCCCTTGTTGCCGGCATTCACGTTATAGTAGCATTGCTGGCACCGTATAGCAGCTATGGCCGCATGGTGACCAACCTGCTGTTGCCCGTCTATCAGTGGGGCAACAACCTGCTGGCAGCAGTTGCCGACCGCATGGGCAGCTACGCATTCTACGGCGTTGACGTGTGGATGAAGAGTCTGCCCACCTTCCTGATTGCCCTGGCGACGTTTGTCATCATCGCTGTGCTGGCATGGCGCGGCGGACGCACCTATTGCAACACCATCTGCCCCGTGGGCACTTTCCTCTCGCTGATTGCGCGCTTCTCGCGGTTCAAAGTGTATTTTGACGCCGACAAGTGCAAGTCATGCGGCATGTGCACCAAGAATTGCAAGGCCTCGTGCATCGATTTCAAGACGCACAAGGTGGACTACTCGCGTTGCGTGACCTGCGGCAACTGCTTGGAGAAATGCAACTTCGGGGCGCTGCATTATGGTATCCCTAAAGCCACGCCCCAACCCGTTGAACCCGCCCAAGGAGAGAATACCGACGAGGCACGGCGTGCCTTCCTGGTGGGTACTGCCATCGTGGGAGCCGATGTTGCCCTTGCACAAACCTCCAAGAAGGTGGACGGCGGACTGGCCATTATCGAGGACAAGGTGCCCGCCAAGCGTTCCACGCCGCTGACGCCTCCCGGCTCGGTGAGCGCCAGAAACTTTGCACAACACTGCACCGCCTGCCAGCTGTGCGTCGCCAAGTGCCCCAATGGCGTGCTGCGTCCCTCGAGCGACCCGATGCGCCTCATGCAGCCCGAATTGAGCTTCGAGCGCGGTGCCTGCCGTCCCGAGTGCGTCGAGTGCTCCACGGTGTGCCCCACCGGAGCCATCAAGCCCATCACCGTGGCCGAGAAGTCTTCGACCATGATAGGCCACGCCATTTGGGTTAAGGACAACTGCGTCATCCTCAAGGACGGCGTGAACTGCGGCAACTGCGCCCGCCATTGCCCCGCTGGAGCCATCATGATGGTTCCCAGCGACCCCAACGATGAGAACTCACCCATGGTGCCTGCCGTGAACAGTGCGATGTGCATCGGCTGCGGCACATGCGAGTATGTATGTCCCGCAAGGCCCTTCAGCGCCATCTATGTTGAGGGCCACGAGATGCACAGCAAGATATAATTAGAAATTAGGAGTTAGGAGTTAGGAATTAGGAGTTAGAAATTAGGAGTTAGAAATTAGGCTTTAGGGGCGGATGCCAACTAGAAACTAGGGACTAAGGACTAGAAACTAACTAAGGACTAAGGACTAAAACCTAAATAATCGATAACGGATATGAACAATAATCAGAATAACGACAATAACAGCGGCAAGAGGCTGTCACGCCGCACCTTCCTCAAGGCCCTGGGACTGGGTACCGCCACCGCAGCAGCTCCCGCTATCGTGAGTTGCGCCACTGGCGATGAGAGAAAACCTGCCACTCAGGAGCCCCCCGTGGGCAAGATGACCTACCGTGAGAATCCCAAGACCCATGAGAAGGTCTCCATCTTGGGCTACGGCATGATGCGCCTGCCGGCCACCAACGGCGAGCCCTTTGGCAGGGACAATGATGCCGAGATCGACCAGGAGATGATCAACAAGCAGATTGACTATGCCATCGAGCACGGCGTGAACTACTTCGACACGTCGCCTGCCTACAGCAAGGGATTGAGTGAACGCGCCACGGGCATCGCGCTGAGCCGCCACAAACGCGATGAGTACTTCATCGCCACCAAGCTCTCTAACTTCGCTCCCGAGACACAGACCCGTGAAGCCAGCATCGAGATGTTCCAGAACTCGCTCAAGGAACTGCAAGTGGACTATATCGACTATATGTTGCTGCACGCCATCGGTGGCGGCACTGGCGAGGAGGCCATGGAGTTGTTCAGGCAGCGGTATATCTATAATGGCATTCTCGACTACCTGATGGAGCAGCGCGAGAAGGGCGTGATACGCAACCTGGGATTCTCCTATCATGGCGAAATTGCCGTATTTGACCATCTGCTGGCCAATCACGACAAATACAAATGGGATTTTGTGCAGATTGAGCTGAATTACCTTGACTGGCAACACGCCAAAGCCTTCAGTGAGGAAAACACCAACGCCGAATATCTGTATGCCGAGTTGGACAAGCGAGGCATCCCCGCCGTTATCATGGAGCCTCTGCTGGGTGGACGTCTCGCCTCGCTGCCAAAGCCGCTGGCACGCAAGATTCTTGAGCGTGACCCCGAACGGACAATCGCTTCTTGGGCGTTCCGTTATGCCGGATCCTTCCCCCGTGTGCTCACAGTGCTGAGCGGCATGACCTATATGGAGCACCTCAAGGAAAACCTATGCACCTACTGTCCCCTGGAGGAACTCACCGACGAGGAGAAGGGATTCCTCTACGGCATCGCCGAGGAAATCGTGGGCTACAACACCATCCCCTGCAACGACTGTAAGTACTGCATGCCGTGCCCCTATGGCATCGACATCCCGGGCGTGCTCACCCACTACAACAAGTGCATCGCCGAGGGCAACCTGACGCGCGACCGCAAAGACCCGGACTATGCCCGTGCCCGCCGCGCCTTCCTCATCGGCTATGACCGCAGTGTTCCCAAGCTGCGCCAAGCCGACCATTGCATCGGCTGCGGACATTGCGTGCAACACTGCCCGCAACGCATCGACATCCCCAGGGAAATGGAGCGTATCAACAACTATGTCGAGGCCCTCAAACGTAATATCGACCGCGGATTGGAATCTTGAGGCTTTAGGCATTAGGTTTTAGGCATTAGGTGTTAGGCTTTAGGTATTAGGCTTTAGGTGTTAGGCTTTAGGTGGCATCCGCCCAACTCCTAACTCCTAACTCCTCATTCCTCATTTCTAATTCCTCATTAAAAAAGATGAACTACTATATTGTTGACGCATTTACGAGTGAGCCCTTCGGCGGCAACCCTGCCGGAGTGGTGCTGTTGGGGAAAGACACTCCTTTTCCTGACGATGGCTTGATGCTCAAGATTGCAGCCGAATTGCGCTATAGCGAGACCGCCTTTGTTCAGCAAAACGGTCCCGCTGAATTTACCGTGCGCTATTTCACCCCGGTGAGCGAAGTTGACCTGTGCGGACACGCCACCATCGCGACATTCGGGGTACTGCTGCAAGAGGGCATTGTCGCCGACGGCACAACCTGCATCAACCACACCCTGGCAGGAGACCTCACCGTGAGTGTGGGCGAGCAGGTGATGATGCAGATGGCAACACCTCAAGCCTTGGAAACCCCCATCGACAGCCTGCGCCTGAACCGCATCATGGGATTGCCCGATAATCCCGTCACAGGGCTCTCTCCCAAGGTCATCTCCACTGGCTTGCCCGATATCATCATGCCCATCGCCAGTGTGGACCTCTTGCAGCGCCTGGCCCCCGATATGGAGGCATTGACGACGCTCAGCAGGGAGCTGAATGTCGTTGGCGTTCACGCCTTTGCAATGGCCGAGGACGGCTACACCGCCCACGTCAGGAACTTCGCACCCCTCTACGGCATTCCCGAGGAAGCGGCCACAGGCACCGCCAACGCCGCCCTCACCCACTACCTCGCCCTGCACGGCATCGTCAGCGGCACCGCCCGATGCCGCTTCCTTCAAGGCGAAGCCATGGGCCGCCCCTCCATCATCACCACAGAAATCCGTCCCGACGGCACCATCCACGTCGGCGGTTCCTCCCGCATCGTCGCCCACGGCACCCTCTACCCATAGCCCCACCCTACCCCATTGGCGTCCATAAGGCGTTGGGAAAATGTGTGTCATCAATATTGGGGATGTTGACCACAACGCATAACAATAAAGCAGGAAGCGTGCCGGACGCTTCCTGCTTTATGAGTATAGGTAACCTCGGTTGTCGGTTATAAGACGGTGAAGGAGGTTTTTAACGGGAGGTTGTCGCTGGCTGTACCCACGAGGAGGGTGCGCTTGCCGTGAGAGACGGCCCAGTCGCCCTTTGCCTCGTCCCAGTACTGGAAGGCGCGGCCACCGATTTGCAAGGTGACATCGCGGCTCTCGCCAGGCTGGAGGGTAACCTTTTGGAAGGCACGCAGCTCTTTGACAGGCATCTCGACAGTGGTGCTCAAGTCGCTGACGTAGAGTTGGATGACTTCGGCACCAGCGCGGTTACCGGTGTTCTTGACGGTCACGGTAGCGGTGACAGTGCCGTCGGCAGCCACCTCACTCTTATCGATGCGCAGGTTGCTCACGGCAAAGGTCGTGTAGCTCAGTCCGTGGCCAAAGGCAAACATCGGTTTCTTTCCCTGCTTGTCGGCCCAGCGGTAACCCACATAGATGCCCTCCTTGTAGTCCTCGTCAATGATCTTGTGGTCCTCACGCCAGTTGCCGGGATAGGCACCTAAAGCATGCGCACCCACATCATTGAGCTTGTGATACCAGGTGAAAGGCAGTTTTCCTGAGGGATTGGCATCGCCCACGAGAATGCTGGCGAATGCTTTGCCCGTTTCGCTGCCGATGAACCAGCCTTGAACGATGCTGGCCACCTTGTCACGCCACGGCATCGCCACGGCGTCGCCCGAGATGTTGACAAACACCACGTTCTTGTTCACGCGTGCCAACGCCTCGACCAGGGCATCCTGACCGTAGGGCATATCCATGTCCTTGCGGTCATGACCCTCGGCATCTTGATAGTCGCTCTTATTGAGGCCGCCAAAGATGATAACATAGTCGGCACCTTTGGCCTTAGCCACTGCCTCGGCGATGAGTTCGCTGGCAGGACGGTTATCGGCCAACGATTGCTTAGCCACAACGCCATTATACTCACCTGTGGTGTCACCCACATAGCCGCGGGCATAGTCCACCTCGATGCCAGTGCCTGCCAGACGGTCCTTCAAGCCCTCGAGCGGCAAAATCTCGTGTTGAACCTTGAGCGAACTGCTGCCGCCGCCAACGGTCATCATCTTGATGGCGTTCTCGCCGACAACCAGCACACGCTTGGTGTTATTGAGGTCGATGGGCAGCACATTGCGCTTGTTCTGCAGCAGCACGATGCCGTCCTGGGCAATCTTGAGCGCCGCGTCATAATGCGCCTCGCTGCACAGGAAGCCCTGTGCACGCTTGCTGCTCATCGTTGTGCGGAAGAACAGGCGCAGCACGCGACGCACCTTGTCGTCCAATTCGCGGGTCGTGAACTTGCCGTCCTCAATCAGCTTCTTGTAGGGCATTGCCATGTAATAGGCGTCATAGGCATTGCTTGCGCCCCATGCCAGACCGTCGGTCCAGCTGCCGAATTCCATATCCAAGCCGTTCTTGACGGCCATCTCGGTATCGTGGACACCACCCCAGTCGCTGACCACCACGCCGTCATACTGCCAGTCCCCTTTCAGAATCTGGTTGAGGGTGTACTCGTTTTGGCAGCAATGCTGGTCCTTGTAGAGGTTATAGGAGCCCATGATGCCCCAGGTGTGGCCTTCCTTGACAGCGGCCTCGAAGGCAGGCAGGTAAATCTCACGCATGGCACGGTCGCTGACGCTCACGTTGACCTGATGGCGGTATTCCTCATCATTGTTGAGGCAGAAGTGCTTGACACAGGCCGATGTGCCCGTGCTCTGCATGCCCTGAACATAAGGCACCACCATGCGAGAAGCCAGCAAGGGGTCTTCGCCCATATACTCAAAATTGCGGCCATTCAGCGGCGTGCGGTTGATGTTCACGCCAGGGCCCAGGATCATATCCTTGCCACGATAGCGCGCCTCCTCGCCCAGGCTGCGTCCGTACAGTTCGGCAAGTGCAGGGTTCCACGAGGCGGCAAGGCACGTCAGGGCGGGAAATGCCACACAGGAGTCGTTGGTCTGTCCAGCCTGCACCCACTCGTCCCACAGGACATCGGGACGCACGCCATGAGGCCCGTCGTCGGTCCAGAAGTCGGGCATACCCAAGCGCTTCACGCCAGGCGATGAGAACTTGCTCTGTGCATGGATGACGGCGATTTTCTCGTCGAGCGTCATGCGTGACAAGGCATCCTCGACACGCGACTCGATGGGCATACTCTCGTCAAGATACAACGGCGACTGCGGGGTCATTCCCAGCGACTGGATATAGTCGGTCTGCGGGGTGCAACGCTCATAGCGGCTGTTCTCGACATACTGCATCAGCAGCCTGCGGAAGGTCTCCTGGTCGGGACGTGCTTCGCGTAATTCAGTATAAGTGGTGCGGGGAGCCTCGGAATACTTCACGACGATGCTGTCCCACATCTCAGGACGGGTGATACCCATCATGCACGAACCGTCAATCTTCTTGTAGGGCCAGAAGGTGTAGCCGATGTTGGCCTGTTTCATCACATCGACCAACTGGGCCTGCCACTCGTTGGTGTTGTGGCCCGTCTCACCCATATACATGGGCAGACCGGTCTTGTCGCGAAAATCGATGTAATCCTTGATGGCCTCGGCCGTGGCGTCGCCGCCATAGCGGTGGCAGGTGTACATGATGTTGTCATCAAATTTCCAGTCACTGAACACATAGAAGTCGGAGTTCCAGCGGGCACCGCCCAGCAGAATCACATGGTTGGGGTCCACTTGACGGATGGCAGCCACGGCACGCTTGTACAGCGGCTCGAGCTGCTTGTTCAGTTCCTCCTTGTTCTCGAAGTAGTGGGCGATGGGCTCGTTCATCAGCTCATAGCCGAGAATCACGGGCTCGTCCTTGTAGCGGGCGGCGATGCGCTGCCAGATGTCGCAGAACAAGCGCTGGCTCGGCTCGCTCTCAAACAGCCACGGATAGCCATGGCCGTCGTCGATGTTGTCGCCCGTCTGACCACCGGGGCAGTCGTGCATGTCGAGAATCAGGTAGAGCCCTGCGGCACGGCACCAATTCACCACCGAGTCGATGCGGGCAAATCCGTCTTGCTCACGTGAGCGTCCCATATAGTCCTCATCGGTGAAAAGCCTGTAGTTGAACGGCAAACGGATGGTGTTGGCACCTTGTCGGGCAATGAAGCTGATGTCGGCGCGGGTGATGTAGTTGTCCTTGAACTGTCGCCAGAAATCGGCAGCAAAGTCAGGCCCCACGGCCTCCTTAATCATCAAGTCAATCATCCATGGCGAATTGGTCTTGCTCAGACCGAACATATAGCCCTCAGGGTTGAGCCAGTTACCCAGGTTAGTGCCCTGGATATACAGTTTCTCGCCGTTAGGCTTCACCAGGTTGGTTCCCTCGACGCGGACAAACCTGTCTTGGGGCTTAGCATGAAGCCCCAAGGCAAGCACGAGAGAGAGTATGATAACTAAAGTTCCTCTCATTGAGTCATTCGGTTAAACGGTTAGTTCTTTTGGAACACGCGCACGTAGTCCACCTCCATGGTCACGGGCAGGGCACTCTCGTCAACGCCTTGAGCGCCACCCCAGTCACCACCCCAAGCGAGGTTGAAGATGACGTAGAAGGGGTCGTCGTAGGGCCAATCGTCACGTCCCAAGCCACGGTTGTTGTAGGTCAGCTGCACTTTACCGTCAACATAGGTAGTGATGTTCTTGCCCGTCCATTCGATGGCATAGGTGTGGAACTCGCCCTCAGCGCCCTTACAATACATCTCGTGGGTCACTTGCGTGCCGTTGGAGTGAACATGCGCGTTGGCATGCAGGCTCGATGACACATAGTCGGGGTGGTAGCCCACCTCTTCCATGATGTCAATCTCGCCGTCGGCAGGCCACGACTTGAAGTTGACAGGCATCATCCAGAATGCGGGCCACGTTCCCTTACCCTTAGGCAGCTTGATGCTGGCCTCGATGTAGCCATACTTCCAACCCGTGCTGCGCTTGGCATACACACGGCCGGAATACACCTTACCGTTCTCCTTGAGGGCGGTGATGCGCAAGTGGCCATCGCGAACCTCGGTCACGGACTTGCCGCCAGGGGTCTTGTGATTCACATAGTTCTGCAACTCGTGATTCACCCAACCGCTGTTCTGCACCTCATGCGTCCAGTCATCAGGATTCAACTCCGAACCCATGTCAAACTCATCGTGCCACACCAGGCGGTAGCCTTCGGGAGCGTAGTAGGGCGACTCCTCGGCGGCCTCTTGCGTGATGGCGATGGTTTTGCGGGCTGCACCTGACTGGATGGTGACCTCACCCTTGCGGACCTCGGTCAACGGGTTAGCGGCGACCGTAATCGTTATCGAACCCGACTGTGACAACGTGTTCTTCGTGTCAAACGTGATGAAATCCTGATTGGTATAGGCGCCCCACTCCTTGCCCGTGGTCGTGACGTTGATGGAGTATTGACCACCGTTGGCAGGAACAGAGATGCTCTCCTGCGAGACAGTGATGTTTATCGCAGGCGTCGGCTCGTCCTTGCCGTCCCCACCGCAGCCCCACAGGACTGCGGCGAGAGATAGCAATAGCGTATAAAGCATGTATTGTCTCATTTTGAATAGTTAACAGTTGACTTGAAAAAATCCCCTAATCACTAATCTCTAATCACTAATTAATTGGTGAAGCGGCTAACCGCTTCACCAATTAAATTACTGAGCTTTATTTATGCTTTTGGATGATGATGTTGCTGATTTTGGCCTCAAATCCTGCGGGACAGCCACCAAAGTCAAAGATCATCTTACCCTGGTCAAACTCGATTTCCTCACCAGCGTTCATGGCAACCACACCGACGAACTGAAGGACGTTCTCTCCGTCTTCGAGGACAAAGTCACCCTTGTAGCACAGTGTGTTGGGATCGTTTTGCACGTCAGGATCCTTATTGACCTTGACGGTGGCACGGCCCAGCTCCATGTTGGTGTTGATGGTCACGCGCACGTCATAGGCTTGGCCCTTCTCGATGTGCAGGGGGGCACCATTGATGGCGCACTGTGCCTGCCACTCTGAAGAGGTAGCGTTATCGGCATGGATGGTGTAAACGCCATCGGCAAACGAGAAGGAGGGATCGGCAATCTGCGACCAGCCGGCATCAGCCCACCAAAAGCTCATGGCACCGATGGTGTTGAAGGCAGCACCCAGGTTCTCGGGAGAATTCACATCCACCCATTCCACAGTGGGCTCGTCGGGGGTGACGGGCAGCACGGTGCCGTCATCGTTGGCGTGGTCCTTGAGCACGATGTTCGAGATGTTGACGGTGGTACCAGCCTGGCAACCGCCGAAGTCGAAGAACAGGTTCACACGCTCCATGTCGATACCGGGCATGTCGCTCTTCCAGAAGATGTAGTCCTGGCCAGCCTTCAAGTCAACGCGGTCGGCAAAGTAGAAGACGTTGTCGTCGCCTTCCATCACGAGCTTCACGGTGACACCGTTGATGTCCTTGTCACTGTTGAGGATGCACGAGAAGTCGTAGTTGTGAGCTGCCGAGGTCGAGATGTTGGTGGTCTTGAATGCCATCTGAGCCTGCCACTGGTCGGTAGTGGCCTCGGGCAGGAAGACGGTATAGTCGTTACCATTGGCCTCAAAGCCGGGATCAGCGATCTGGTTCCAACCGGGAGCATACCAGAAGAACATGCTGTAATCGACGTTCTTCCACATATTGAAGTCGCTGTTGGGGTCGAAACCGGTGAATCCCTTCTCCTCGGGCTCGCTGGTGAAGATGAAGCGCCATGCGATGCTACGGTTAGGAGTTTCATAAACGAGGACCATTTTCTTGGCCGTCAGCGTCTCGATGCGGAACTTGGGGTTCTCATACTGGGCATCGTCGCAAATATAGGGGAAGGCGGTGTTGGGGGCAAGCTGGATATAGGTCTGCTTGCTCACGTTGCCGTCGGCATCCTCCCAATCATACTCTTCAAAGCTCCAGGTGCTGTTCTGGTTGCCCACGTTGGCATCCCAGTCCTCATTGGCCTGAGGACCCCACTTGGTGGTGCCCTTGTTGACATAGGTCAGGCCGTCTTCACCAGCATCGTAATAGAAGTTACCGCCCTTGCGGTTCTCAGCGGTGAAGCTGATGCGGTCGTCATACATACCGAAGTCCTTCTTCTCATCAGGCTGAGCTGCCCACCATCCGTCACCGGCGGTACCGGCAGGGCCGCAACCCAAGTGGGCTCTTTCCTTGTGGTCAAAGCGCCACTCCTTCTCGCAAATGCGACGGAAGTCGTTAGTGTAGTCAATCTTAGACTCGTTGAAGGTGTATTCCTTCTTGATACCCGTCTGGCTGATGCCGTTGCGGTTACCCAGGCGCAACTCGATGGTGTGAGTGCCAGCCTCGGCGCTCTTGTAACCCACCTCGGGAAGGGTGGAATAGGACGTACCGTCAAGGATCCAGATGGGATAGGTGCCAGGCTCTGCATTGTAGCTGGCAATCATCTGGTTGGTCTCCTGATCAACAGACATCTGGAAGTCAACACCGCTCACCGTGGGGAGCCCATTGGGGTCTGCGCCCTTGAAGTCATCGGGCGAGCAGGCGGTGAAACCAATCGCCAATAAGCAATAACTGATGATTGCTAATGCGCTGCTTATTTTGTTTATCTTGGTAATCATAATTTTTAATCTCTAAATCAGTGATTATTAATAGTTGTTCTGAACCAGAGTGGGGTCAGCATCAAGCTCGCTCTGAGCCAGAGGGATGTACTTCTTGCTGGGCGTCCACGAGTGGGTACGATAGCCGTAGCTGTCAGGAACGAGCACGGTCGAGGCCTTCTGAGTGGCACCGGGGATACCCTCGGCACGCACGAGGTCGAAGTAGCGCTTGCCCTCGCCGCAGAATTCCAAATGACGCTCGGTGAAGATGTCGTCGATGGTAACGTTGTTGAGGTTATCAAGACCGGCACGGTTGCGGACCTCGTTCACATAACCCGTAGCCTCGGTTACACTGCCTCCGGTCTGGAGCAGCAGCTCGGCAGCGTTGAGCAGGGTCTCGGCATAGCGGTAGATGCGCTTGTTGTTGTTATAGTTCAGGTTCTTGGACGTCGGGCAGTCCTGATTGTTGGCACTCTGGGGACGATATTTGCCGTGCCAGATGTGGGTGTCCTGATAGCGCTCGGTGTAGCTGTAGCCACGCACGTCCCAGCAGGTAACATCACGACGCTTGTCGTTATCGGCATACATGTTGTAGGTCTCGACACGCATGGGCAGGAAGCCCCAGCCGTCGTTGCCGCTGTCCCAGCCTTCGCCGCCGCCCCAGCCGTTGGGCGAGCACAAGGTGGGGAATACAGTACCACCGGCAGCCAACGATGTGCTCCAGTCGCGCTGGGCCTGGTCGTCGTTGTAGTTGATCTCAAAGATGCTCTCGGAGCACCACTCGCCACGCTCCTGCCACAGGTCACTGAAGCTGGGATTGAGCGAATAGTTCGGGTCGGCAATGATCTGCTTCATGTAACCCAAAGCGGTAGCATAACGGGAATTGTCGTTCTGGTACATCACCATCTCGGCATAGAGCATGTAGGCAAAAGCCTGGCTCACGCGACCGGCATCGGCATTGGGCCAACGCATGGGCAGCACGTTAGATGCGATGATCTCCTCGAGCTCAGGCATCAGCCTGTTGTAAATCTCGTCGGCCGAAATCTGCTCAGCGGTGTAAGGCTGCGAAAGGTTCTCCAGATAGAAGGGCACGTTGCCGTAGTAGTGCCACAGGATATTATAATAGTACACGCGCAACAAGCGGGCCTGCATCTCCATGGAGCGGCAGAAGCTTGCGCTGGCCGAAGTCTCCCAAGAAGCATACTTGATGGCATCGTTGCAACGCTTCACGCCGCTGTAGAAGTCGCCCCACAGGGTGCTGAGGGTGTTGTTACCATCGGCTTCAAAGTTGAACAGACGGTGCCAGTGCTGGTTGTCGGTGTTATCGGAACCGCCTACCCAGAAGTCGTCACCCATGATTTCACCGTCAACGGTGAGGTCATTGTAGGCTGTACCGTCCCAATCGGGCCAGTGCAAGGGAGCATAGGCGGCAGTGAGTGCCTCGTTGAGCGTCTCCTCGCTGGTATAGTATTCCTCAAGGGGCTCACCCGACGGGTTCTTCACCTCGAGAAAATCGTCGCTGCAGGAGGTCAGTGCCATCGTCACTGCGCAAAAACCTGCTATGATTGAAATATACTTTTTCATATTGATAATTCTTTTAGGATGTTAAAGTGCAATGTTAAACCCGATAGTGAAGGTGCGAGCCTGAGGATATACACCGTAGTCAACACCCAGGCTGGTGGAACCGGAACCAATCTCGGGATCGAAGCCCCAGTACTTGGTCCAAGTGAAGAGGTTCTCGGCGCGTCCGTAGATGCGCAGGCGGTTGATGCCAATCTTGTTGGTTAACATCGTGGGCAGGGTGTAGCCCAAGGTGATGTTCTTCAGACGCAGGTAGCTGCCGTCCTGGATATACATGTCACTGCAAACCCAGTTCTTGGAGTCACCGAGGGTGGGAACCTTGTTGCTGGTACCCTCACCGGTCCAACGCTGGAGCACCCAAGTGGGATAGTTACCCGAGGCAATGTCCTGGCGGTAGGTGGCGTCAAACACGTCAGCACCATGTACGCCCTGGAAGAATACGCCGAAGTCGATGCCCTTCCAGTCGAAGTCGAAGTTGAGACCGAAGGTCCAATCGGGCACACCGCTACCGATGTTGGTGCGGTCGTCGCTGTTGATGCGGCTGTCACCGTTGGTGTCCACAAAGCGGAAGTCACCAGGATGGGAGGTGGTGCCGTACTTGGCGTTATAGGCGTCGGCCTCTGCCTTGTTCTGCAGGATGCCGTCGGTCTTGTAGCCGTAGAAGAAGGGGAAGGGCTGGCCATTCTCGGCGCGCGTGCCACCGTCGCTGAACTGCGAGATGCCGTAGTTCAGGAAACCGGTGTCGTTACCCAGGTTCTTCAGCTTGTTCTTCAGATAGGAAGCGTTGCCCTTGATGGCAAAGTGAGCGTCTGCGATGTTCCAGCGGTAACCCAGCTCAAACTCGACACCGCTGTTTTCCATATCACCCACGTTGGCAAAAGGACGGGCCTCACCCACGTAGCTGGGGATGGGCATCTCGATAATCATGCCGTTGGTCTTCTTGATGAAGTAGTCAAAGCTGAAGGTCAGCTTGTTGTTCCAGAAGCCCAGGTCGAGACCGAGGTCAGTCTGCTCGCTCTCCTCCCACTTCAGGTCCTCGTTGGCCAGGCGGTTAGCCTTTGAGCCGTAAACCATGGCAGCATACTGTCCAAAGTAGTAGTTGCTGGTGTTACCGATTGTCGTCAGCGTGGTGTAGAGGAAGTCATCGATGTTGTCGTTACCGTTCTTACCCCAGCTGAAACGCAGCTTCAGGTTGTTCATCCAGTCACGGGTGTTCTCCATGAATGCTTCGTTCATGATGTTCCAACCCACCGAGAACGAGGGGAACACACCATATTTATTGTTGGAGCCGAAGCGGCTCGAACCGTCGCGACGCACGGTTGCCTGGAACATGTAGCGCTCGTCATAGTTGTAGCTCACACGGGCAAACAGCGACGAGAGCCTGTGCTCGGTATAGGGGCCGCCCCATACACCCACGAGGCTCTTGGCACCCGTCACCTTGCCGTCGGCATCGGTCGTGAGTTCCAAGCTGCCGCCGGTGGTGTAGTTGATGCTGGGCTTGTCGGGGTTAACGAGATACCAGTGTGAACCGCCCAGCTCGTCACCCTTGGACTTCAAGGCACTCTGGCCGAGCACGACGCCAATGGTGTGCTTGCCGAAGGTCTTGTCATAGGTCACGGTGTTCTCAACCTGCCAGGTGCTGTTGTTGCCCTTGAACGAGGTTGCCGAGGTGTGGTCGGCATTGTTGTTACCCGAGAGGTAGTACTCCTGCTTGGTGGCGCCGCTATAGCCCCAGAATGAGAGCTCAGCGCTGTAGGTGAAGTGATACTTCAACGCATCCCACAGTTGCAGGTCAACCGAGAACTTGGGCATGAACTTGTGGCTCCAGTTCTTGTTGGGAGTACCCTGCATCATGGCGATGGGGTTGTTCTGCTCCTGATAGCTGCCGATGTAGCCGGGGATGGTATAGGGGTTGCCATTCTCGTCACGATACAGGTCATAGGCACTGTAGCGGTCGATCATGTCCTGGGCCACGTCGCCGCGCAGGGTAACGGGCAGTGTGGGAGCCAGATAGAGGGCCGAACCCAGGGGTGAGCCCCAAGTGGAGTTGGCCTCGATGCCGGTGCTGTGCACGCGCATATACGAAAGGTTAGCGCCCAGGTCAAGTTTGTTCAGGAAGTTACGCTCCTTGGTGGCATCCAGGAGGTTGAACATGTTGTTGGCGCGGATGGTCAGACGGTCATAGTTTGACTGGCCAAAGTTACCGCCCACGATACCGTCCTGATCAAAGTAACCCAACGAGAGGTAATAGTTCACCTTCTCAGAGGCACCGCTCACGCTCACGTCATGCTGCATGATGGGGGCGTTGTCGTTGAACAGGAGCTCCTGCCAGTTGGTACCAAAGCCCACAATCTTGTCGCCATTGGCGTCAATCAGGTTGTAGGGATCCTGATAGAGCGGGGACATACCGTTCTGGACGCGGCGCTCATTCTGCAGGATGGCATAGTCGGTGGCACCCGTCACGTCACGCTTGCGCCAGGCGCTCTGCCAGCCGTACGAGAAGTTGTAGTTGATGGCTGCCTTGCCCATTTTGCCCTTCTTGGTGGTCACCAGGATGACACCGTTGGCGGCGCGGGCACCGTAGATGGCACCCGAGGCGGCGTCCTTCAGCACCTCAATACTCTCGATATCATTGGGGTTCACACTCTCCATACCATATTGGTCGGTGGGCATGCCGTCGATGATGTAGAGGGGATTGGAGTTGTTGATGGTGCCGATACCGCGGATGCGGATCATCGACTGCGAGCCGGGCTGGCCAGACGACGAGGTGACGTTGACACCAGCGGCCATACCCTTCAGGGCATCCTCGGCACGCAGGCGGGTCTTACCGGCCAGGTCCTCGGACGAGACCTTGGCGATAGACGCCGTCACGACGCTCTTCTTCTGCACGCCATAACCGATAACGACCACCTCGTTGAGCAACTCGGAGTCCTCGGTCATCACGATTTCCATGTTATTGCGGGCACGCACGGTCTGCTTGACGTAACCCACAAAACTGATTTCCAACTCGGCACCCGCGGGCGCGTTGATGGAGAAACTGCCGTCGAAGTCCGAAGCGACCGTATTCGACGTTCCTTTTTGCACAATCGTCGCACCAATCACGGGGTCGCCGTTGGCATCAACGATCTTGCCCGTGAAGGTTTGGTTTTGTGCAAATGCCACTATCGCCAGCATAACTGACAACAGCAGTGAAAGTAATCTCTTCTCTTTCATGTCACATTTGTTTTGGTTGATAAATATTGGTTGTTTCAATCGATAGTCACACTATTGGTTTTCATAGACTGGTAAGCGTAATCGCCTGTGAGTCACATCGCAAAAATATAGATTATAGAAATGTGTCGTTAACTCCAACAGCAAAAAAGTGGATGATTTTGACCACATTGATTTTATAGACGGCTGTTTATCAATAAATTACACAAAACTCACAATCGTTAAAAAGTGGTTAAATTATAGGACTACCGAAAACCTTCAAAATGAGAAGAAATAACGATTTCATCGAAGATTTTGCCCATTTTGTTAGAAAATGCTGTTTTTTCTGCCTACATTTGCCGCACCGTTAATTAAACCCTGAGCATCATGAAGGATTTGACCCTGTCAGCAGCCCTGCTGTTGCTCTTTACGGTCCAGGCCCTTGCGGGCGACATCGATCTGGAGCAGGAATACCGCAAGCTGGACCGTGCCATCGGGCAGACCGACCGGTATGTTGAGCAGCGCGAGGCCCGCATCGATAAATTTAAGACTGCCCTTGGCGTGAGTGACGACCCCAAGGTGCAGTATGAGCTGTGCCACAGCCTGTACAAGGAATACCACCCCTACATGAGCGACTCGGCCATTCACTACATCGGCCGTTGCATCACGCTGGCCGAGGCCATGGGGGACGACGAGCGCGCCGACGAGTGCCGCCTGCAGCTGGCCCACCAATGCACCGAGTCGGGCATGTATCACGAGGCGATGGACGTGCTCAATTCCTTAGACGAGCGGCGCATCAACGCGTCCAGCAACCGCCGCCGCTACTACAGCACGCTGGCACACCTGTATGGCGAGTTGGGCTATTACTGCAAGGTGCCCCAGCTGCAAGGCAATTATTATGCCCAGCACAACCACTACAACAGCCTGATTGGCACCGCCGGCATCCCAAGCAACGATGATGAATTCTTGCAGATGAAGGAGGTGGAGCGCTTTGCCGCCGGCGATGGCGAGGGGGCCTTGCGCTACAGCGACCAGCGCCTCAAGCAGGTCAAGAAGGGGTCTCACGAGTATGCCATCGTGGCCTTTTACCGCTACCTCGACTACTCATTGCTGGGCGACTCGGTGCAGTCCCGATACTGGGTGACGCAGTCGGCACTGAGCGACGTCGAGAATGCCGTGATGGACCAGGGCGCGATGTGGGAGTTGGCCAACAAGCTCATGGCCGACGGCGACATCGACCGCGCCTACCGCTACATCCACTTTGCCTGGCAGTGCGCCAACCGCTTCAACACCGTGAAACGCAATAACCAGATCTCGCCCGTGCTCACCGCCATCAGCGACAACTACGAGGCCTCGCTCAAGCGCGCCAACCGTCTGTTGGCGGTGCTGGCCGCCGTGTCGAGCCTGCTGGCTGCCCTGTTTCTGGGCATCCTGTTCTACAGCAACAGCCAGCGCAAAAAACTCGCCCGTGCGCGTAATGAACTCAGCGCGAGCAACACCCAGCTGGCACAGCTCAACGCCCAGTTGTCGGATCTCAACAGCCAGATGCACGAGGCCAACGTCAAGCTCAACGAGTCGAACCGCGTCAAGGACGAGTACGTGGGCCGCTTCATCCACCTGTGCTCCTTCTACATCGACCGCCTGGACGAGCTGCGTAAGCAGGTCAACAAGATGGTCAAGGGCAAGGACCTGAACGCGCTGCACCGTTTCACAAGCGACAGCGAGCTGCGTGACAAGAATCTCGCCGAGTTGTACGACATGTTCGACAGCACCTTCCTGCACCTGTTCCCCAACTTTGTTGACGACTTCAATGCCCTGCTCAGGCCCGAAGCCCGCGTCACGCTGCCCGAGCCCGGCACGCTGAACACCGACGTGCGCATCTTCGCCCTCATCCGCCTGGGCATCGAGGACAGCAGCCGCATCGCCGAATTCCTGCACTACTCGGTCAACACCATCTACAACTACCGGGCGAAGATCAAAAATGGCGCTCTGGGCGACCGTAACACCTTTGAGGCACAGGTCAAAGCCATCGGAATGTAAAAAGTTCTTTCCCCATTTGAGTTCTTGCTTATGCAACTTATTGTATCTTTGCTCCATCTTGAGAATTATACATTTAAAAAAACTTCATAATCATAAAAAAAACAAGATGATGAACAGTAACAAGATCTGTACATGGATGTGCACTATTCTAGCAATGGCTATGATGAACGCCTGTGGGGTGGACATCCCTAAGGAGAAGCCGTCGTCGTTTGAAACGATGACCGTGCAAAAGTCTGATATTGAGGACTCCATAAAGTAAAGTGCCAAGATGAAAGGCCAGGCAGCGAGGTGAATGAAGCGCTAGCCGACTGTCAGGCGGCAGTCGAGAAGCATGACTATTACCATCGCCAGGTCGAGGTATTGAAAGATGCTTACCGCGGAACCCATGAACTCATGGACAACGGCAAGGCCAGCTACCTGGAGGTGCTCACGGCCCAAGAAACCCTCCTGAATGCCCAACTCAACGAGGCCACCAACATGTATAACGGTGCCTTGGGCATCATCGACGGGCAGCAGAACAAGGATATCCTCAAGTACTGCGGTATCTTCCAGGCCGGTTCACAGTTTATCTCGGCCGACAGGCGTTGGGTGGCCGATGTCACCTTTGTGAAACGCCAGGGATGGAACCTCAACTTCAACACGATTGTGAATGTGGGATTCCGCGTCAGCAAGAGAGATAATCAGTACCTGATGCTGCACTTCTATGACGGCTACGGCGAGAACCTGCTTGACTACAACAAGTATCACTGCCGCCTGCGTGTCGGTTTGCTGATCCGACCGAATTTCTTCAGCGACTTCTAAGCCAAGATTAATTTATTCTCACTATCTTTGCAGTCCTGAGAGATGAAACGTCACTTGCTCATATTGCTGCTGGTGCTCAGTGCCGCGGTGCTGCCCTGTGGGTTGGCGTCGGGGCAGGACGTGGTGTCGCCTCAGGACACCGTGCAGCACATGGGCAAGTTGCAGCAACTCAGGGAGCGCGTGCGTGAGCGTGCCATCGAGAAGCTCAACGAGCCCTACGACACCACGCGCGACAAGGGCTACTGGTGGCGGGCCATGAAGCACGGCAAGGTGAACTTCAAAGACAGCACGATGGGCTATCCCCGGTTTGTGATGTTCTGCTACCGCACCTACATGTGGGGCGACCGCGTGTTCAACAGCTACGACAGCGCCTATGTGAAGAGCACGGGCAAAAACTGGAAACTCATCCTCAAGAGCAACAACTGGCTTGACTCCTACATCGGCCATCCCGTCAAGGGCGTGAACCAGATCATGAACAGCAACCTGGTGTCCAACATCGGTCTGTCGCTGTCGTTCATGGCCGTGAGTGTGGGCTATTCGGTGGGCGTGAGCAACCTGATTCATGGCGGCAAGCTCTCTGACAAGGTCGAGTTCTCGTTCACCTGCGCCCGCTTTGCCGCCGATGCCTACTATTGGGAGAACAACAACCAAATCAACATCAGCTACACCGTCAAGGGCGACAACGAGGGCCTGCACAAGCTCAAGCAGCCGGGCATCAGCCGCAAGGCGATGGGCATGACCGCCTATTATTTCTTCAACAACCGCCGCTATGCCCAGGCGGCGTCCTACTGCTTCTCGAAGTACCAGCTGCGCAATGCCGGCTCGTGGCTGGCGGGCTTCAGCCTGCAGCACTATGACGTGAAATTTGATGTCGAGCAGATGTCCCCCGAGGTGCGAGTCTATTTCCCCACCCAGGAAACGGCACCCCGCACCCTCTACAACGACTACTGCCTGCTTGCGGGCTACGGTCACAACTGGGTGTTGGGACGCAACTGGCTACTCAACTTCACCATCACCCCCTACATCGGCTACCGTTACAACCTTGCCGCCAACCAGGGCATCAAGACCAGCGCCGTTTCGCTCAACTGCCGCGCGCGCATGGCAGCCGTCTATAACCACAAGCAGTTTTTTGCCGCCTTCCAGGGCAATGCCGACCACCACCGTTACAAGTCGGAGGCCAGCCGCCTCGTCAACTCCCTCATCGATTTCTCCATCTTGGCAGGCATCAGGTTCTAAACCAAAACCTCTTGACGACACCCGCCACATCCCCGAAAAGGAAGACAATAAGCACAATAAAGACAAATCGCATCCGCGTCCACTCACAATGAAGGGACACGGATGCCTTTGTATACGTTGGATTGATTGTTTTCCTTCTGTTTTGTTGTTGCTTTAGTGGCGACCTTGGGATGTCACGATCACGGTGAGATACAGGGGATAGCCTGCATTGGTCTCGACCCTGACGGTGGTGGTGCCAGCTTGGAGTCCCGTCACCTGCAGGTCGTGATAGTCTAAGATGGCCCTCAAGTGCTCGGTTTCCTCATTCTCCTGCCTGATGTAGCTGAAGTAGTTGTCGCCATTGAGGATCTGGACCGTCTTGGTTTCGCCCACAGCGACGGCAATCACGCTCTCGGACAGGCTGAAGCTGTCCTCATCGTCGAGGGCCAGACGCAAGCCCAGGCGGTTGTAGGCGTCATCAGGGGCGCTGGAGCCCTCGATGAGCACATTGCAGTTGGCCGGGGTGCTGGACCAACAGCCGCCACGGCGTGCGCGGTTAGTGGTAAAGGTCGAGCCATAGCCGTCATCGATGAGGGCAAAATCCAGGCACCATTCCCACACATTGCCATTCATGTCGTGAATGCCCAACTCGTTGGGCTGCTTAGTGGCCACGGCGTGCGTCGTGTTGCCGGAGTTGCCCGAGTACCAGGCCACATCGTCAATGTTGTTGCTGCCACTGTACTGGCGGGCCTTGCACAAGTTGCCGCCATGTGCCGCAAACTCCCACTCGGCCTGGGTGGGCAGACGGAAGTGCATGCCCGTCATCTCGTTCAACCGCAGGATGAACTCCTGGCACCTTTCCCATGACACCTGCTCGACGGGGCGGTTCAAGTCACCCTTGAAGTAACTTGGATTGGAGCCCATCACGGCCTGCCACAGTGCCTGAGTCACCTCGGTCTTGCCGATGCGCAGGTCAGGCACGGTTCTGACCCATGGCGACGGCATTTCCCCATCCATGGGGTGACCGCCAGGTATCTCGAGACCGCCATAAAAGTATGTGCCACCCTCGACGTCCACCATCGAGAACGTCACACCGCCCACCGTGAATGTCACAACAGGCGTTACTATCACGTTCAGGACCGCAGTGGCGCCAGTGGTGGTGTTGGTAACGCGGATGGTCGTGTTGCCCACCGTGGCACCCGTCACGTCGAGGCTATTGCCGCTGATTGTGCCCGTGGCATTGCCGTTATCGCACTCCACTTGATAGGCGCCATCACCATTGAGGATATCAACCGACTGGCTCTCTCCCTCCACGACGGTGATGACGGTCTCGGACAGACGGAATGCGGGACTGCCGTCCACGTCGAGGGCGAGGCGCAACCCGATGCTTGAGTTACCCCACTGCTGCCAGCAGATGGAAACCGATGACACCAGGCAGTCCTCTATACGGCTGTCCCATGCGCCACCGCGTGTCACGCGATAATTGCCCGATGCAGGGCCATGAGGGTCGGTCTGCGCCTCAGTGCCGGTATTGCCCATGTAATCTTGACACATCTCGGCAACATTGCCATTCATGTCATAAAGCCCTAACTCGTTGGGCAACTTGGCGGCCACACGCTGGGGACCGCAAATATAGCTGTCATGGTATTGTGACGGGATGTTGTCCCAATACCAGGCCACCGCGTTGACGTCATTGCCGCCACTGTGGGCGTAGCCACGGCTCAAGTTACCGCCACGGGCGGCAAACTCCCACTCGGCCTCGGTGGGCATGCGGAAGTGCCTGCCCGTGATCGCGTTCAGCTTCAGGATGAACTCCTGGCACTTGTTCCACGACACGTTCTCCATGGGCTGTTTCCAGTCGTCATTGTAATAACTCAGGTTAGAGCCCATCACGGCCTCCCACAACTCCTGGGTGACCTCGGTCTGACCGATGCGGTAGCCCGACAACGTCACTTGATGGGACTGCCTGTCGAAATAGGACAAATAATCGTGGTACCGGTTACTGTCGGTCGTCTGCATCGTGAATGTGCCGCCCTCGACAGTCACCATCGTGAACGTCACACCACCCACCGTGAAGGTCTCGGTCTCAGGCCTTTGCTCATCGCTCGGCCACGTTCCGCTCAAGATGTAATCAATCAGGGTGGTCACGTCGGCGATGTTGATGAGGCTGTCGTGATTGACATCGGCATTGGCGGCACTGAACATGCTTGGAACATCGTCCAAGATGTAATCGATGAGAGCGGTCACGTCGGCTATGTTGACACCGTCATCACAGTTCACGTCACCGACGCAGTTCACGTCATCGGCTGCGTGGGCTTCAACGGTTAACGTCATCACAGCCAGTAACATGATAATAGATTGAAAGATTTTTTTCATGATGTTGTTGATACAATTGGGTTAATTAAGAATTGAAGCCGCAAAGGTAGTTATAAAAATACCATTTCCAAAACAATATGCACAATAAATGAGTGTGCCCGTAACTCCTGAACGGGCAAACGGGCGTGATTGCCGCCACAGCCCACAAAAACGCGGTGTCATCTCACTAGTGCCCCCAAAAAGCCCCGTTAGAGGCAACCACAGCATCACTTCGGGGTGTACACGGCACGGACACTCCTGCCGAAGACGCGGACGCCAGAAAACATGTAAATCCCCTCAGAATCAAAGCAAATACCGTCGGCTAAAGTCGTACCTTCGCGTGACCAATACTCACCCCACCGGCCCACATCGCTATGCCAATCTAAGAAACCCTCGCCCGCAGCGGGCAAGAAAATGGAATTACCGTTAGAACCTGTGACCAAAAGACCGTTCACATCATCCCTCGTTGTCCACTGCCAAGTGCATTTCTCAAGCAGCTCAAGTTGCTGCTCTAAGGTCGGTGTGCGCCACGACGGTCCCCAGTTCACAAAGGCGGCATCGTCTTCAGGATCAAGTTCGTTCTTATTGTCAACCATCTCACAGTACTTCGTCAGCGAGTCTTCAGTGCCGTCGCTCCACTTGTAGGTTTCCCAATCGTAGTAATCCTTGGGCTCGGTCTCGCCCCAAGCGAATAAGTCACCATACTGTTCGGGGCTGCTGGCACCCACGTTGCAGGTCGCCCACAATGTGCCGCTGGGCAGCCCCAGGTCAACCCATTCGTGTTCTTCAACTTCGACAGGATTAAGTATGATGTTGATAATCTCGTTCACATCGCTGATGTTGATGCTGCTATCCTCGTTGACGTCGGCTCGCAGCATGGTCTCAGCATCCAGGACAGCACCCAGAATGATGTCGATGACGACATTCACATCAGCGATATTGACCGCGCCATCCTGGTTCACGTCGCCACGCAGGTAATCCTCAATGATCAATTCATCCACAATCACCCCGAAATACGGATACCAATGCTCGTGGGTTTTATATTGGCCGGCTGTCCTCTGCGGCACATGAAGCGTGCGGCCTGAATAGTCATAATCGCCGTCTTCGGTCCATACTTCGAAGACGGAATACCCGTTTTTCACTGTTGAGAGATCGGTAATATAGCAATACACATCTGTCAGACTGATGCAGTCTGTGAACGCAAAATTGCCGATAGAAGTGACCGAGTTGGGGATGGTCACGCTCGTCAGGCCACTGCAGCTAAAGAAAGCCTCATCGCCGATGGTGGTGACCGAATTGGGGATGGTCACGCTGGTCAAGCCAGCACAGTGAGAAAAAACGCTCTTGCCAATGGCGGTGACAGAAGTGGAAATGGTCAAACTGTCGATGCCACGGCAGTAAGCGAAAGCGTATTCGCCGATTGCGGTGACGGAGTTGGGGATGGTCACGCCCCTCAGACCACCGCAGTGAGAAAACGCGTTCTTGCCGATGGAGGTAACTGAATTGGGAATCATCACGCTCGCCAAGCCGCTGCAGTAATAGAACGCATCGTCACCAATCGAAGTGACCGAGGTGGGGATAACAGCGTTTTGGCAACCCGCAATCAGGGTATTGCTTGCCGTCTCAATAATGGCATTACAGTGGTCGCGGGAATCGTAGGTCATGTTTCCGTCTTCTACTTCCAGACTCGTCAGATTCGCACAGTCAGCGAACGCGCCCATGCCGATGAAGGAGACAAATCTAGGGATGGTCATGCTTGTCAGGCCTCGACAGTTCCAGAACGCCCTTTGGCCGATAGCGGTGACCGAGTTGGGGATGGTCACGCTCGATAGGCCACTGCAGTAAGCGAAAGCCTTATAGCCAATAGATTTAACGTCATAAACGATGCCGCTGTGGGTGACAGTGGCGGGGATGGCCACATCACCAGAGTAATCGTCCCAATATTCCCGCTCATAGGTCACTTCGACGGTATGAGCGCCCGTGATGTTGTAATAAATGCTGTCCACCATAAAGTCATAGGCGGTGGCGGTGGTCGGCAACATCAGTGCCAATATCATGAGTGCGGATGTGATCAGGCTTTTCATCATTGTATTTTCTTTTTAGTAAGGTTATTATGGTTTTCCATCAGCAAAGTTAATTTGGCAATCGTTAATGAACAACAGTTTCTGTTAATTAAATTGCACAAATGGAGAAAATAGCGATAAAACTGTCTAATTCTTTTACACTTTTAACAGTGTGCCACTCGCTCATCACCACTTCCACCCTCAATCACACGCCAATTGCGCACGCGAAGGCGCAAAGATTTCTTGGAGCCGCTGCGTTCTATATTTTTTCAACGCGAATTACACGAATTTTACGAATGGCATCCGCACTCAAATCTGATATCTGTTCACTGTTCACTGTTAACTGTTAACTGTTAACTATCATACGGAAGAAAATCCCTCATGCCCTTGTGAGAGAGCAAGAGGGATATGTGTTGACTATGTTGGAGATTTAATCCCAGCTTTTATTCAGCAGGTAGTCAATCAGGTCGGTCACGTCGGCAATGTCCACGCTGCCGTCCAGGTTCACGTCGGCGTTCTCGAGGCTGAGACCGGTGGCGTCTTTGGTCAACAGATAGTCAATCAGGTCGGTCACGTCGGCGATATCCACACTGCCATCCAGGTTCACGTCACCGCGCATGCCAGGATCATCGCCTGTGTCGATACCCTCAATATGCTGGAACTCACTCCAGCCCTCGGCGTTCATGTAGCGTTCCAGGCTGCGCATGGGCACATACAGGGTAGCGTTCTGGTAAACCGCACTGGTAAAGTAGGTGCCTTTGTTGGGCGGGGTGGTGGCAAGGCAGGTCACCTTGGTGATGTTATTGATGCTACTGAAAGCGCTGGGACGGATTTCGACGAGCGTAGAGGGCAACTCCACCTCGGTGATAGAAGTGACCTCACGCGCTGCCTGGTCGGCAATGACGGTCACGCCCTCGGGCACACGGAGCACGCTCTGCTGCCAGCCAGTGGGCACGCCCACCAGGGCGGTCAGTCCTGCGGGCGCATCACCCTCGGCACGAATGACCTCGGGTTTTACCGTCATGCCTCCAGTGGCATATAGACAGCCCTCATAGGCTGTGAAATACTCACTGCCCGGTGCCACGGTAAAAGCTCTCAACGACGTCGCACCCACACAGGGGTTACCCGTAATGGTGGTCACCGTCGAGGGGATGGTGAACGTGTTGAGACTGGTGCAGCGGAAGTAGGCATTCTTATTGATGGTCAGCAGCCCCTCGGGCAGATAAGCCGTCGTGATGGGGCAGCGGGTAAAGGCCGCTCCGTCAATCTCCTCGAGTTTGCCGTTGCTGGTGATGGACGTGAGGTTGGTACACATGCTGAACGCCTGATGGCCCACAAACTTGACGTTCTTGAGGTTGATGCTGGTGAATGGGTTGTCCTGGAGCGCGCAACTGTCGAGCTTAACCATCGTACTGGGTAGGTTCACGTTGGTGAGGGCGCAGCTGCTGAAGCACATCATGCCGATTTCCTCCATACCCTCGGGCAGGGTGAGGCTGGTGAGGTTGACGCAGTAGAAAAACACGTGGCGGCCCAATTTTTTCATGCCCTGGGGCAGGGAGATGCTGCTCACCTGGCTGTTGCTGAAGCAACTGTTGCCAATCTCACAGTCAGGGTTAGGGATGCTCACGCGGGTGAGCTGCGTCTCGTAGAAGGCGCCCTCGCCGATGCGGGTGATGCCAGCATGGAAATTCACGGTCTTGAGGGTGGGATTGCCGTAGAAAGCGCAGTCGCCAATCTCGGTGATTTGCTCAGGAATGGTGATTGACGTGAGGTAGGTGGTGCCGCTGCTGCTGAACTGCGTGGGCTTGGCACCTGGCGCAGCGATGATTTTGGTCTTCTCCTTATTGGTGAGCATGGTGTAGGTCACGGAGCCCTGCGTCGATGCCAAGTGCGCATAGTAGGGGTTGCCTGCCAGCACGGTCATACCAGCCAGTTTGTTGTTGTCGAACGCTCTTTCAGAGATGAACTGCAGGGTCGTGGGCATCTTCAACGATCCCACTTCGGTGTAGGAAAACGCGCCAGAATCAATAAAGATGATGCCCTCGGGCAACTGCAGGATGGCTTGGTCGTTGAGCGTGCAACGGTAGAATGCGTTGGCGCCGATGCCCACCACTTGATAGGTCACACCGTTGTAAGTCACAGAGCTCTTGAAATCTGACGAGACGAGGTTGCTGTAGCCTGCTCCGCTCTCAGAATTGCTCTTGGGAATAATCTGCACCATGTTGTCGGTGCCCTCGATCACTTCATACTTGAATTTTCCTGAAATGAACTGCGTCTGGGCCAGCGCACACACAGCAACCAGGCTGGCCGTGAGAAGGGTAAAATAACGTTTCATCTGGGTTACATGAGGCGGGTTCTATCAATACTATTGGAGCCGAATGGAGAGCAGAACCCTTTAAACCCTTCCATAAGGCTCCTCTTTATTTTACAAAGTTACACCTTTTAGTTCAATAAATCGTTTTGCTTCCATGTTTTTAACATTCCGCATCCGTTTTAGTGCATTTGTAACCATTTCTGCCTACGGGCTAACGCCCGCAATACCCCCACAACGGCTATTTCATTCCTCGAAAAAAGCGAAGCCGGCATTTTATCATTGCCAGCCTCGCCATTTCATTTTTAGGCGTTTCCTCCTGTTGGAACGAGGACGTTACTGCTGGGACACGCGTACGGCACGCACGGCACACCCGTAGCAGCGCCTGGTGCCAAAACCGCCCACCCACTGTGAACCGTAATTGAATCCCATGCCAGCGGCGATGTCTGCATCACTAAATTTGCTGAGTTCACGTGTCCAATAGTAGCCGTACCAGTCCAATTCCTCCAGTGTGCTGTCACGCATTTCGCCTGTTAACGGAAAGAAGAGGGTGTTACCGTTGGAGCCAATGACCAATTCCCCATACACGCCGTTCACCGTTGTCCAGCGCCAGGTGCAGTTCAACTCCAGTTCCCATATCTGCTCTTCAGTCGGCATGCGCCACTCTGGGCCCAAGTTCACAAATGCGGCATCGTCTTCGGGCTCCAGCTCGGTCTTGCCATCCACCGTGCCATATTCGCTACTGGTGCAATACTTCGTCAACGTGTTTTCACTGCCTTTGCACAACTTGTAGGTTTCCCAATTATAGACCTCCTTAGGCTCGGTCTCGCCCCATGCGAAGTGGTCGCCATACTGCTCGGGGCTGCTGGCACCCAGGTTGCACGTCGCCCACAATGTGCCGCTGGGCAGCCCCATGTCAAGGTACTCCTGCTCTGCCGAGACCTCGGCATAGGCAATAATCTTGACAGGGATAACGGTCTCACCGCCATCGGGTGCTGCGCTCTTGATGGTCACGTTGCCATTGTACTGGCCTGAAGCGGTCCCATTGAAAGCGACTGTCAGCGGGGTGGATGAGCCGCCAGTTACCACAATGTCCATGCTGGAAACAAAGTCTTCTCCTTGCTGGAGCAAGAAAGGCTCATCGACGGTGGCGGTAAAGGTCATTTCTTCCATAGTGTTGTTGACAATCGTCACGTGGCCCGTGTGAAGTTCACCGACGTGCTCAATACCCAAGTCAAGGCTCTGCTCCACAATGTAGAAGTCGGTTGACGCCCCGCGCACGGGACGGATGGTGTGGCCAGCGTAACGGAAGTCGTTGAAAAACCCCCAGCTATTGCCTCCCGAATCGGTCCACAGGCCGAAGGCATATCTGTTTTGTCCCGAGCATGACCAATAATCACCACTATAGCCGCCAGCTCCCCCGCCGTTGTTCCATTCACCGCTGCCGGGCAAGAAGATGGAATTTCCGTTACGTCCGGTAATCAAGCGACCTTTCACACCGTTGACCTCGGTTCTGGTACTACTGGTGTAGCTGCGCAACTCATATATTTGCGCTTCGGTGGGCATGCGCCACCCAAGTCCCCAGTTCACAAAGGCGGCATCGTCTTGGGGGTCCAGAACCGTCTTGCCATCAACCGTGCCATATTCGCTATCGGTGCAATACTTGGTTAATGTGTCATCACTGCCGTTGCACCACTTGTAGGTTTCCCAGTTATAGACTTCCTTGGGCTCGGTCTCGCCCCAGGCGAAGTAGTCGCCGTATTCCTCGGGACTGTTGGCACCGACGTTGCAGGTTGCCCACAGCGTGCCGCTGGGCAGGCCCAGGTCCACGTACTCATGCTCCTCGACTTCGGCAGGGTTCAAGATGATGTTGATAATCGCGTTGATGTCGCTGATGTTGATGCTGCCATCCTCGTTGACATCGGCACGCTCCATGGTCTCGGCATCCAGGGTTTCGCCCATGATGATGCCGGTAACGACATTCACATCCGTAATGTTGACCTCGCCGTCGCCGTTCACGTCGCCAAGCAAGAACACCTCAGGCTCCATCTCCACGATCTGCCCGAAATAGGGGCTCCAGTGCTGGTTGGCTTGGTAAACGCTGACCGTCCCCTGCGGCACATGAAGCGTGCGATAGGAATAGTCAGAGCCTACAGGGTTTTTATAGAACGCGTCAGTGCCCATTGAGACCACCGATGGGTCAACAATATAGCTGTACACATCCTTCAGACCATAACAGTCAAAGAATGCTGCCATGCCGATTTCTGTAACCGAGCTGGGGATAGTTATAGTCGTCAAGTATTCACTACCCGAGAACGCACTGTTGCCGATAGCGGTAACCGTTTTAGGGATAACGGTGTTCTTGCAGCCTGTCATCAAGGTGTTGCTTGAAGTCTTAATTATCGCATTACAGTTATCACGGGAATCATAGGTTGGATTACCACTTTCCACGACAATGCTCGCCAAACTATTACAGCTGCTAAACGCACCTTGGCCGATGAAGGTGACAGTGCTCGGAATGGTCACGCTCGTCAGGGCACGGCAGTATTCAAACGCATAATAATCGATATAAGTGAGCGAGTTGCCGAAGGTCACACTCCTCAGATAACGGCAGCCATGAAACGCATCCCGGCCAATTGAAATCACCGAGTTGGGAATGGTCACGCTCGTCAGGTCTTCACAACCTCTGAACGCACATTCGCCGATGGCGGTGACGGTATTGGGAATAACGGTGTTCTTGCAGCCGTTAATTAAGGTGTTGCTTGAAGTTTCAATAATGGCATTACAGTTGTCGCGGGAATCATATTTTGGATTACCACTTTCAACAACAATGCTCGTCAGGCCACGGCAGCCATCAAACGCATAATTGCCGATATAGATGACGGAATTGGAAATGGTCACGCTTGCCAAGCTGCGGCAGCTACTGAATGCACTGTTGCCAATCGAAGTGACCGAATTGGGGATGGATATGCTCGTCAAATCGTAGCATCCAGCGAATGCGTTATCACCAATGGCGGTCACGGTATTGGGGATAACGGTGTTCTTGCAGCCAACAATCAATGAGTTACTTGAAGTTTTAATGATGGCATTACAGTTGTCGCGGGAATCATAGTTTGGATTACCACTTTCAACGACGATGTTCGTCAGGCCTGTACAACCATAGAAGGCTCTGTCTTTGATGAGAGTAACAGAGCTGGGGATAGTCATGCTCCTCAGGCCACTACAGTTCCAAAACGCAATGGATTCTATAATTGTGACCGAGCCTGGAATGGTCACACTCCCCAGACCGCTGCATTGCTCGAACGCCCTTTCGCCGATAGCGGTGACAGAGTAGGTCGTGCCGTCGTGGGTGACAGCAGCAGGGATGACCACATCACCATAGTAATCAGCCTCATACATGACTCTATAGGTCACCTCAACGGTATTAACGCCCGTGATGTTGTAATAAATGCCGTCCACCTCAAAGTCATAGGCGGCGGCTGTTGCTGGCAACAACAGGGCCAGCAGCAGGAGTGTGGTTTTGATGAAGTTCTTCATTGTAGTTTATCGTTTTAGTTGGCTTATAGTTTTCTATCAGCAAAGATAACTTGGTTATCATAAACAAGCAACAGTTCTTGTTAATAAAATTGAACAAATGAGGAAAATGACGGTAAAAATGTCTAATTTTTTTACACTTCAATCTTTTTTGCCACTCGTTTCCAGTCATTTTCATCCTCAATCGGACAGCGGCGGGGGGCGGTGCATCATTGGGACGGTTCTAACTGATAGCGCCGCTTCGCTTACCGCATCATTAGAACCGTCCCAGCTGATGGCACCCGTGCTCTCACTGGTGGAACGTGTAATATAGAAAGATTAATTATAAGGCTGCCGCCATCAAACCATTCACCGTTCACTGTTCAGTCCTTAAAAAGTCATTTCTTGTTTTCGTCCTAAATGAGGCAAAAGCGGGGCTTTGGCTGGGATATGCGAAGAGGATGTGCCACTTCATGATGACACATCCTCTCTTATAAGGACTCTATAAAAGAATCAGTTCAATAGATTACTCGTTTAGAATATCTCAGTGATAACGACGTGAACCTTGTCTTCGTCGTTATTGTAGGGATTGAAGACGATCTCAAAGTTGAAGGCACCAGTCTTGTAAACGCCAATGGCAAAGTCCTCGGCGGGCCATGCATAATCCCAATTGTGGTCACGAACAACCTTGAACCTGATGTCGGCACCCTCTTCGAACCAACCAGACTTGGTCAAACGGTAGATACCATCATCACCCTTAACCATGTTATTGACTTCAAAGTTGGGGTCCCAGTCTTCTCCAAACAGGTTGTAGGTACCAGCAACGGTGTAAACATGCTCAATGTCACCGGTCCTGGTCAAGTTGCAGGTGATGCGGTTAGCTTCTTCAGCCTCGGGGTTGAAGGTGATGTCGATGGTGTAGACGCCTTCCTCGGCTACGTTAACAACATAGTTGTTGTATGCGCCGGCGGGGCACTCATAGACGCTCCAGTCGTGGTTACCCACAATCTTGAACTCGAAGTTCCCAGTCAGGGCTACACCCGACTTGCTCCAGGTGTAAACGCCGTTAGCACCCTTAACCATGTTGTTGTTCTCATCGGTGGGGTCCCAGTTGCTGCCAAATACAGACTCAAAGCCGGCAACGGTGTAAACCATCTCGTCCACCTCTTCGGGCCAGGTTTTATCCAACAGATAGTCAACCAGGCTGGTTGCGTCAGCGATATCCACGCTGCCGTCCAGATTCACGTCGGCATTCTCGAGGCTGACGTTAGTGGCGTCCTTGCTCAACAGATAGTCGATCAGGTCGGTCTCGTCGGCAATATCCACGTTGCCATCCATGTTCACGTCACCACGCAGGTACACGGGAGGCTCAACATAGGTCTCCCAAGCAGTGGGT
>Ga0310695_10001596_pt1 | contig 52423 bp, 34 predicted proteins | sample RumenRJG_04DNA_FD_203882 | JGI IMG/M metagenome (GOLD analysis project Ga0310695, IMG submission 203882) | Bovine rumen microbial communities from Lethbridge, Alberta, Canada - RJG_04 (v2) (version 2) | ecosystem: Host-associated > Mammals > Digestive system > Stomach > Rumen | place: Canada... | reverse complement strand
GATCACTGCGGAAAAAGAAAGAATCGGCACGGAAATGTCTCTGGCATCCCGCATACAGGAATCGATGCTTCCCAATGATTTTCCCGCTTTTCCGGACAGGATTGATTTCGATATCTATGCTTCAATGAATCCCGCCAAAGAGGTTGGCGGTGACTTCTATGACTTTTTGATGATTGATGATGAACATCTCTATTTAGCAATCGCGGACGTTTCCGGAAAGGGCGTCCCCGCCGCTTTGTTTATGATGGCTGCAAGAATTGTACTGGTCAACAATGCCATGTCGGGAAAGAGTCCCGCGGAGATTCTGCAGGATACAAACGAAGCCATCTGCCGCCACAACACAGAGGAGATGTTTATCACTGTATGGCTGGGAATCCTCGACCTCTCCACAGGCATACTCACAGCAGCCAATGCCGGCCACGAATATCCCATCATCATGCAAGGGGGCGGCAGGTTTGAAAAGCTCAAAGACAGACACGGATTTGTCGTAGGCGGCATGGAAGATATAAAATACACCAATTATGAGATTCAGCTGACACCCGGCGCAAAGATCTTCGTCCACACGGATGGCCTGACAGAGGCCACAAACAAGGAGACAGAAATGTTCGGCGAAGACCGTGTCATCTCGTCCTTAAATGCAGACCGCAGCCTCAGCCCCGAACAGACCCTCAAAAAAGTTATGGCCGATGTCGATGATTTCGTCAAAGACGCCGAACAGTTCGACGACCTGACAATGCTCTGCCTTGAATACAGAGGATTGGAAAAACAGGATTGAGAGAGAAAACCCGGAAATCTTGGAAATCTTGGAAAAACCGGGGCCGCCTTTAACGAACCTTTTACTCGATACCTTTTATGGGTGAGGCTGAGCTGAAGCTGAAAATAAAAAAGGATTGCAAAACAATTAAAATCATGTATAATAAGTATGTTCTGCAGGTGCAGGATATATTTATAATTGTCTGCGTAGCTCAGTTGGATAGAGCGACCGCCTCCTAAGAAAGAAGGCGAGTGGAACCCTCTGTGCTGCAAAGGTTGTCGAGTCAAGTGTTCGACTCAAATCTGGGACATTAAAAAGTTACAATCGGCTCGTTTTCCGAAAGGAAAGAAGCCAGGTGTAACCAGAATAAATGTTCGACGTCTCCGGCTGGATAAAAAACCGGTTGAGATCATAAATATAGGCAGGGCCGAAAGGCCGGAAACCCAGTGTTTATGCGGGTTTCAGCCATTTGTCTGCGTAGCTCAGTTGGATAGAGCGACCGCCTCCTAAGCGGTAGGTCGGGTGTTCGAGTCACCTCGCGGACGCGGAAATGAGGGTAAAGTTGTTAGCTGGCTAACCACTTTGCCCCTTTTTTTGCCCGGAAGTGGGGAATGGAAAGAAGATCCTGAGAACTAACGTGCGGCTAAAAACCAGCTAACATTGTTAGCTGGAATCGCTGTCTCAGCTAACAAATTGCTTTTTTCAGCTAACCACCCCGGATTGGCTCCCAGCTAACAGATGGGTAAAGGCTCATGTCAGGATTGGAAAAGAGCTGTCAAGGCAGGCTCCGCACGGCAGGATTTTCACCTCTTCCGCTGTCTCCGGAAGGGGCAAAAGACAATATTTAATTATTAACGATACAGGTCTCAGCTTCAGGCTGTGCATGTCGTTAATCAAACGGCTCTCCCCGTTTGGATCAGATGCAAAACTTCAAAGTCTGGTCCGGACGGGGATTTTTTTATGCCTGTGGAAATGCCCAGCCTCCATAGAGACTCCCTTACTCTCCCACTCCGGACCGCCACCATCGAAAGGAAGGTGCATGAGTATGCCTGGAAATGTCAACAAAATCGATGACGACGAGAGGATCGTGGAGATCGAGATGGAGCGCCTGCGTCCATTCCGCAGCCATCCATTCAAGGTGAAGGATGACCAGGAGATGAAAGACCTGATCGACAGCATCAGCAGGTACGGGATCCTGACCCCGCTGGTCGTCCGTCCGCTTCCGGAAGGCGTGTATGAGATCATCTCCGGCCACCGCAGAAAGCACGCGGCAGAGCAGCTCGGATTCCGGAAGCTCCCTGTGATTATCCGGGTCCTGACAGATGAGGACGCCGTAGTCAGCATGGTGGATTCGAACATGCACCGGGAAAAGATCCTGCCCAGTGAAAAGGCGTTCGCCTACAAGATGAAATATGAAGCAATGAAGCAAAAGAGCGGCAGGCGTAAAGGAAGCCGGCCAGGCCACAGCATCAAAGGAAAGAAGACCATCCAGATCATGGGGGAAGAGGCAGGTGAGAGTCCGAAACAGCTACAGCGCTACTTGAAGATCGCCGAGCTGATCCCTGAACTTATGCAAATGCTGGATAAAGGAGAAATATCCTTTAACCCCGCCTATGAATCAGCCTTTCTCAAGGAGGAGGAACAACAGGAACTGGTCCGCGCGATCCACTTCGTCCACTCCACTCCTTCCATTTCACAGGCTCAGCGGATGAAGAAGATGAGCAAAGAAGGGACTCTCACAGCGGATCAGATGAGATCGATTCTCAGCGAAGTAAAAAAGGGAGAGATCAACCGTGTTGTCTTTAAAAATGAGCAGCTCTATCAGTTTTTTCCAAAGGAGCAGACAGCATCACAGATCAAACTGGAAATCCTGGAGATCCTGAAACTCTGGAAAGCGCAGTCCCAAGTGAATGCAGGTCAGAATCCTGTAAAGGCAAAGAGAGGCAGACCTGCTGGCAGGAAATCAAAAGCTAAAGACCAAAATACAGGAGGAAAGAACAATGGCTAAAGTCATCGCAGTAGCAAATCAAAAAGGTGGTTGCGGCAAAACATCGGTCACCGCAAATCTGGGCATCGGACTGGCTATGGCAGGCGAGAAGGTCCTGTTGATCGATGCGGATCCACAGGGATCTCTTACTGTAAGCCTCGGATATCCGGATCCTGACAATATCCCTCAGACTCTGGCAACCATCATGATGGGTATCATCAATGAAGAAGAGTTTCCGAAAGAATACGCCATGCTCCATCATGAAGAAGATGTGGACATTGTTCCTGCAAACATGGAGCTCTCCGGTCTGGAAGTATCCCTTTCCAATGCCATGAGCCGAGAAATGATCCTCAAAGAATATATCGACAGTGTCCGGGATGAATACAGTTATATCCTAATCGACTGCATGCCTTCTCTCGGGATCATGACCATCAATGCACTTGTCGCGGCGGATTCCGTAATCATCCCCGTCCAGGCGGCATACCTTCCGGTCGTTGGACTGCAGATGCTGATCAAGACCATCTCTGTTGTAAAAAAGCGCCTGAACAAACAGCTCTCCATTGGCGGCATCCTGATCACGATGGTTGACTATCGGACCAATTATGCCAAGGACATCACTGCTATGATCCGCGAGAACTACGGAAGCTGCGTTGGTGTCATGGATTCCTATATCCCCTTTTCAGTAAAAGTTGCCGAATCCAGTGCGGAAGGTGTCAGCGTCTACCGATATGCACCAAAATGCAAGGCTTCGCAAAGCTTCACGAATCTTACGATGGAGGTACTTGGGAAATGAAAAGAAGACCGGGACAGAAAATAAAGTTGACCAGTGTTGAAGAACTGCTGGGTGTAAACAATGAAGAATCCGCAATTGACATTGAAATCGTGAAGATTCGCTCCTTCCGTAACCATCCCTTCAAAGTCATTGATGATGACAAGATGCAGGATCTCGTAGAAAGCATCCGAACGAATGGCATTCTCTCTCCCGTCCTGGTCCGCCCGATTGGGAACGACATTTACGAGATGGTCTCCGGCCATCGCAGGATGCACGCAGCTAGCCTCCTGGGTATGGAATCCATCCCCGCCATCATCCGGGAAATGACAGATGACGAAGCAATCGTCAAGATGGTGGATGCCAACATCCAGAGAGAGGAACTGCTGCCGAGTGAAAAGGCTTTTGCATATAAGATGAAATTTGAAGCTATGAAGAGAAGGGCTGGGCGTCCCAGGAAAGAAAATTCCACCCAAATTGGGTGGAATTTTGAGACGGCTGAATTGGTTGGAAAAGAATTAGGAGAAAGTAAAAATCAGATTCGACGTTTTATCCGCCTCACAGAACTTATCCCGGAGCTTCTCGAGTATGTAGATCAAAAGCGTCTGCAGTTTACTGTTGCGGTTGAGATTTCTTACATCGACAAAGAAATCCAGAAGTGGCTGTTTGAGTACATCAGGGACAATGGCACAGTTAAGCTGAATCAGATAACTCTCCTGCGCACTCGCCTGCAAAACGGTGCCATCACGCAGGGAGCAATGATTTCTCTCCTGAATGACAGTCAGCCGGGCAAAGCACCCTCGGCCAAGCTGACATTCTCTGAAAAGAAACTGCGGGAGTATTTCCCTTCTCATTACACAACGACACAGATGCGGGGTGTGATTGAGGACTTGCTGACAGATTGGAAACGGAATCAGGACGAATTTATGGAAGGGATGTGATGCCAAGTGAAGAACCGTTTCGACTACTACTATGGTTCCCAATCCGATCAGTTCAGCTTCATCCGGATTCCAAAGATTATGCTGACAGATCAGTCCTTTGCAGCGCTTTCTATGCAGGCAAAGGTGCTGTATGGGGTACTTCTGGACCGCATGTCTCTCTCCCGTAAGAACAGCTGGTTTGATGAACAGAACAGAGTCTTCATCATCTATCAGATTGGTGAGATTCAGGAAGATCTCGGCTTCTCGAAGAAAAAAGCCATGGAACTGCTGTCAGAACTGGAGAATTTCGGACTTCTGGAAAAAAAGCGCCGTGGGCACGGGCTCCCAAATATCCTGTATGTAAAGAGTTTCATGGACAGCGCAGGTGGTGATTTATCGGGGAATGAAGCAGTTCCAGACGAAACAGCCACCGGAAAAATCTATTCCAGAGGTGCAGAAAAAGGAACTTCTGGCCCGAAACTCATGCATTCCAGAAGTGCCAATTCCAACACCTTAGAGGTTCCCAAACCTGCACTTCTTGAAGTTCCCCAATCGGCACCTCTAGAAGTCCCGATTTTGGGACCTCTTAAGAGTAATACTAATATAAACAAGACTGAGGAGAATAAAATCGAATCTAATCATATCCGGGTTATCTCTCCGGAGGCGGCTTTCAGTTCGGATCGATGTTATGTGATGCGATACGATGAGGATTCCTCATCTCTTGCTCTGGAGTACAGATCACTGATCTGTGAGAATATCGAGTTTGACAATCTGCTCCTGACTTTCCCGGAAAGAACAGAACTTCTTGAGGGAATCGTTGAGCTCATTCTGGAGACGCTTTTGTGCAGGTCGAAAGAAATTCTGATATCGAGTACACTCTTCCCGGCAGAGATAGTGAGAAATAAATTCCTGAAGCTCGATTACTCTCACATCGTTTATGTGGTGACCTGCTTTACGGAGAATACGACCAAGGTCAAGAATATTCGGAAATACCTCCTTGCATCCCTGTACAATGCACCGACGACTATCGAAGGATATTACACTGCTGAAGTCAACCATGACCTGGCAAGGGCGCGTTAAAAGAAAGGACTGGTGAACAATATGTTATTCGTCTTGAAAATTATTAAAGGGCTGATTGGACTTATATTCAAGCTCATCTTGTTACCGCTGGTATTAGTTTTGACCATTGTGCAGTGCGTCTGCATTGTAGCTGCCCATCTCTCTGCCCTGTTTTTTAATCTTGTCGGAGGTATATTCATCGTTACGGGAATACTGAGCTATTACTTCGAGCTGGAACCGATTGATGTAATGTGGAGAATGATAGCTTCCGGAACAGCACTCTACATCCTCCCGATGCTTGTTAGAGAATTCGCTGTCTGGACTGCATTGATTAAAGAGACACTAATGATTCGCCTGTTTACATGACAAACTTGAATGAAAATGAATGTAAAAAAGGATAGCTGGAATCCGGTGCTGAAGGCATCCGGATTCCAGCTGTCGTTGTTTACCTTTAAATGTACAAGTTCGATCATAAAAATGGGGTGAAGCAGAAACATAAAGTATTTAAAAAAATGCAAGCTATGAGATAGTGAATTGTCACAATATTATTTCATAGGCAGTATTTGGGATTAATAATAAGACATCCATATACAGTTAAAGATTATTGACTCTCTTATGCTTTAAGTAGCCATTGTATCAAGACGTATGACTAAAGCAATGTATGGAATGAGATCATAATTTCTAAAGACCAAAGATGGGTATTGTTTATTAGTATAATTAGAGAATAAGTGTTATATTAATAGGTTAGAATACCTTAAAATGCATTATCTGCATCTTGCAGATAAAAATACCTTTTGATTGACGAGCAAGAGAATCGAAAGCATCTTACATTTCTGTACAAAAACAGGGTCATATCGGGCTGTATCTGCGGATGCAAAAAAGCCTAAAGATGAAAGGATAAAAAGCTGTCGATATATCAAGAAAGATAGCGTTTCCACCAGTAGTCGCAATTATACACTAGAGTACCGGTATTAATGTAAAGAGGGATTTTTATGGGCAAACAAGTGGCGATTACAGACACATATCTCAATAGTGTTTTTAAGTTAAACAATCAGGATAGGAAATTGGCATTTAATACTGCTAAGCAATTAGCTGAAAATCCAGAGGCGCCATCTCTCCATACCCACAGTATAGACAGGGAAAAATGTGATAAAAAATTTTTGAGTGCGCGCATCAACTTGGATTTAAGGATGATTTTTGTTCGTCGTGGAGATGTATGCACATTGCTATATGTGGACCATCATGATGCCGCTTACGATTGGTGCGAAGGTAAGTATTTGGTAAAGACTAATTTTGGCACCGAATATATTTACGATGAAAAACTGGCAGTTGATAAAATAGATTCCTTTCATAAGAAGCCAGATGTACCAGATTATTTAAATTTTTCTAAGAAGACGCCTTTGTTTGAGGCTGCATCCGTGAAACAGAAAAACTTAGAAAAGCTTGGGGTTCAGGAAATACATGCTGAAAATCTGATGAAGATTGAAACAGAAGAAGAATTGTTGGAATATATTGAAATATTCCCAGAAGAACTTCAAGAAGCGTTGATAGATCTTGCAACTCAGATAAAGCCTTTTGACATGGTATACAATGAACTTTTCTGTGCCGATGAAGCCGAAAAGTCTATCAATGAAATACGGCGTTTTTATCTGACTGAAGATATGGACGAGCTTGAAAAGTTGATGGAGAATGAGGAGTTCGAAAAATGGACTCTATTCTTGCATCCATCCCAAGACAAGCTTGTGTCAATGAATTGTAACGGTCCTATGCTGATTGAAGGAGGTCCAGGAACTGGAAAGACCATAGTAGGTATTCATCGTGCGGTGAGATTAGCCAAAGATACTTACAAGGCTGAAGATAACAAACGGATCTTGTTCTGCACTTTCAGCAAAAAATTATCACGCTCTATTATGGAGAAGATTAATCGTTTATGTGAGATCAAGAATGTTCAGTGTAATATTGACGTTATGAGCGTAGATTCGTACATAGCTAAAATGCTTGGACGAAACGCCTGTAATGTAGATATGAGAAGACTAGATTTTATTTTGCGTTTTGCTTACCAGGGAAAAGTGTGGAATTACTCTTTGGAGTTCCTGATTCAGGAATATTACGAGGTGATTGAACGGTTCCATATACAAAACCTTGAAGACTATCTGAAAGCGGATAGAACTGGTGCAGGCACGGCTTTATCCCGTCGCGCCAGAATGGAAATCTGGCCTTATTTTGAAAAGGTTATCATCCAAAAGCATGAGCAAAATGTGTTTAGCTTTGTGGATCGTGCATACCAATTATGGGAAAGCATGGCGTCCGGGAGAATCCGTCCAATATATGACTCTGTCATTATTGACGAGGCGCAGGACTTGGAGAGTATTAAACTGAAGGTTATCTGCAGCAGCGTAAAGAATACCAAAAATGCTGCCTGTATTCTGAGTGATAAGAATCAGCGTATCTTCAGGCTAAATACATGGTCTTCAGATGCAGGGGTTAATATCGTTGGAAGGTCATTTTATCTGAGGATAAATTATCGTACAACGAAACAGATCAATGAGTACGCAAGGCATCAGTTCCTAAAATTTGATAATAGCAGCCCCTCAGAAAGGGAATATATTTCCATAATGAGTGGAGAGGAGCCGGAAATAATAAGGTGTGATTCTGAAAGTAAAGAGAATCATATCATTGTGGATAGAGTCAAGAAATATCTTACTTTATATCAAGCAGATGAGATCTGTATATTAGCGCCAACGTATGAAAAGTTAAATTCTGTCAAATCAATTTTTGAATATGAAGGAATGCAAACATTTATGCTGTCTGGAGATGAAATTCCAATAAGAGACGGCAAGATCAAATTCTGTACCACCAGCGGGGTTAAGGGCTTGGAGTTTTCAATTGTAGTGATTGCAGCATTTGATCATATGGGGACTCAGAGACAAAATTATGGTTGTGCGCCCGAAGCTGCGCTGAACTATGAAAAATTAGTTGAATGCGAGAAGTATGTTGCTTTGACAAGAGCAAGAGACAAAGTGCTTATTACATATGTAGGAGCAAAAGATGGTATTTCCAGTTGACAGATATGAGGGCAAAAACAAGGCTGAGCATCATTTTTGGATGTTCATGAATGAAAATTTCAATTCCGAAATATTCTCGATCCACAAAGCCAATGATATGAATATGCATGCTGATGCTGTGCTTTTGGTGCCGAATAAGGGAATCATCATCTTGGCAATCAAAGATTACACGGGAGATTCCATAATAAACGTTATTAGAAATGAGATGGTAAGACTTCGTGATAGACCCATCGAATATTCTGGCTTCTTTCAAGCAATAAAATGGCGCGAGGACTTTGTCAAATCGTTAGAGCAGCGTGTAGATGGACGAATCATAACATCAGTTGTAGCATATCCCTTCTTATCAACTACTGATTATGAGGAGAAAGGTTTATCAGCCATTTCTCCCGCCAAACTCACGCTCTGTGCAGATGACTTTAAGGATCAAGCGACTTTTAAAAACAAAATAGATGATGTTTTTGATTTTATCTATACGGCACAAGATATGAAAATGGAAGACATAGAGTTTTCTTTGGATCATATCAAATGGGTTGGGGAAAGAATTGACTCAAATTATGGGAGGTACTTCTCAGAGCAAACAAAGGAGCATCCGGTCTTGAAGATGGATCTACGGGCAAACTCTCAGAAGGAACTCTATTACGGCATATGTAGTTTCTTGATAAAAAATGGCATCGTCACTGGCTCTATTTACTCAAAATCTAAAGATATTTTGGACGGGCTGGGGACATACATGACTTCTGTGAAAATCCCCTGGTGTTATGGATATACAGGAGAAAAAACGCGAGGATATAGATTCATAGATGACAGCACGCCTGAAAAAGTAGATGGGAATGAAGTCGTAATAGATTTGAATGAAAAGAATGTCATTTCAGTGACACAGGGAAATCGGCAAAGGTACAACATCGAGATTAAAGACAACAATTCAGTGTATGAAGATCTTGAAGAACAGGATTGGAAAGCACCGCTTCATTTGAAAAATGAACAGATAAAAAGAATGTTCTTACAATCTTTTGTAGTTGCAGAGCATGAAATTGATATTATCAGTCCTTGGATGAATTTCGGCGTAGTAAACGAAAAATTTGTCGAATTGATGGAGAAAGCCTTACAACGTGGGGTGGTAATAAAAATCCTTTACGGATTGGAACCAGATTCTTCAGAGTACAATTTATCCAGAAGTAATCGTTCGAATCAAGTCGCCAAATTTTTGAAAGAACGTTTCTTAAACTACCCTGGCCAATTGTTTATCCGAAGGGACAATATACATTACAAACTGGTCCTCTGTGATGAAAAATTTAAATTGGAGGGCGGTTATAATTATCTGTCCTTTATGGGAGACTACGATAATGAAGGCACGAGGAAAGAAGGGTCTCCCTTTGGTACGAATGCGGAGGAGATCCGGTTCTTGAGAAAGGAATATTTTGGGGACAATGAATGATCAAGTTCAAGCTAAATATTCAGTTCTGATTGCTGGCGGCGAGTTTTCGATAGATGACATCCGAAATCTGTTGCAGGACGGGTTGAAGGTAATCTGGTTTACTGACAGTGATAAGGAACAGAAGGCAAAAAAATCACTATGTGATTTCAAGGAAGCTGGGTTTTTGGAGCTTTATATTAACAATAATAATGCTCATATAATCATTGAAGATGGCGCAGACTCTGATGAAATGCAGGAGATTCTCACAGCTCTTGAAGAGGGTGATGTACGGTTCAATAGAGAACAATACGACATTGAGCATCAGCCGCTTGATAAAAACATGATCATCGAGGCTGGCGCTGGTACCGGCAAAACACATGTGATGATCAATCGAATCATGTTTCTGCTACATATGGATCCAGAGTTCGATTTTTCTAAGGTGGCAATGATCACCTTTACTAATAAAGCAACGGATAATATGAGGCTCCGGCTGATCAAGACGTTGGATTTAAAATATAAACTGACAGGAAAATTGAAATACGTGGACAGGATCGAACAACTTTCACAAATAAGCATAAGTACGATCCATTCTTTCTTCAAAAAGATAATTGTGGAAGTAGGTCCAACACTAGGGTATGGCACAAATGTTCAGTTGAAGAGCTATGTACAGGAAAAAAAAGAACTGCTGCGCAACATTCTAGATACTCGATATAAAGGAAAAAAAAGAGTTGAAGATGTTATTGGATTGCCGATTCATCTAATAGAATCTCTCGCAATGGATTATTGGGAAAAACTAGATAATAACGGCATCGCAGAGGAAGAAATTATAGAGCTGGAATGGGGTGAAACTGGAGATGAAAAATCCAGACTTATTCAGGGAAGCTTGAGAGATATTTTCCTTCAGGTTGATGAAAAATACAATGAAATCAAATATATAAATAATGCGATTTCGATGAAGGATATTATTCATGAATTGAGCAGAGTAATCGATCGACCGGAATTGAAGGATTACATTTCCAACAACTATAGGTATATGTTCTGTGATGAGTTTCAGGACAGTGATAATGTTCAAATTCAGACTATAGCAATTCTCAATCGGATATATAATGGAAACTTGTTTGTCGTGGGTGATATCAAGCAGAGTATCTATAGATTTAGAGGTGCTACGGATTCGGCTTTTTTGAAATTGAGGAATTTGTTTAATGAAGCTGAGTCAGACAAACTGGTCATAAGGTCTTTAACAAAGAACTACAGAACATCCGCTGCGGTATTGGGCGAAATGGATTCCATTTTTGAAGCATGGGGTCAAAAAGAGCTCGGATTATTAACATACGATGATTCCGATAAATTATATCCAATGGAAACAGATCCTGGTGAATACCGTCAGATTGCAGTTGGTGAAGGAGAACGAGAAAAAAAAGTAGTTGAACTGATCAAAAGTATTCAAGGGTCAGCAAAGCACCGGAAGATAACTTGCTTAGCGCGAAAAAATAGCCAATTGAGAAAAATCAAAGAATGGTGTGAGAAAGAGAAAATCGTTTGCCTTATAAAGGAGCGTGGATCTTTCTATGAGTCGAGAGCAGTATTAGATTTCTGCGCTTTGATAGAAGCATATTTGTATGATAATGAACCGATATATCTTTACAATTATATCCTTAGTTCTTATGGAAGTGGGCATGTTGATTATAAGGCATTATCAGAGTGTCAAGGCGATAAGGTTAAAATCTTTGGCATACTGCTCAGAGAGATAAATATTACTACTTGGGAAAATAACCGTGTAGATATAAAGAACAAACCGATTATGGCTGTAATACGCGGAATCGTGGAAAAGAGCGATCCAGTAGTGCAATTTGGTATCCGCCGAAAAACCGAATTGCTAAAACATGGGTATCCATTGGAAAAAGCAACTGAACAGGCCCAGTTGGATGCGAAGCAGTACGATGTCAATCTGAAGAAATTGCTACAGTTATTAACAGATCAGTTTTCGGGGGATTTTTCTTCTTTGACAGATCTATGTGATTTTCTAAGGCTGAAAATAATGACTGACAAAGAAGAAGAACCGGCTGAGATAGAATCACTAAATGACATTGAGTATGTGGAAGGATTAACGGTTCATGGCGCAAAGGGACTTGAATTTGAAAATGTTATTTTACCGTATATGAATGATCCTTTTCATCAATCCTTTAGGTCTGAGATACTTATTTCCAGAGATCGCAAGACTGTAGGATGGGTTTATCGGAATAAAAATCAAGAGGATATCAAGAACAAACAATACGATTTTCTGTTAGATGAAGAGGAAGAAGAGGTTGCAAAAGAGGAAACAAGACTGCTTTATGTTGCAATGACAAGAACGATATATGGATTCTATTGCTTCCCAGTCAGAAAAAATTATCAGAACAGGAAACCATCTTGCTGGGCAGACTTGCTCCCAAAGGAGAAAGATGATGCGAGAAGTTTTTGATTTTAAAGACATCAGAAGGCTTGAAGACACCGTCCTGGATGGAATTATTCGGGAAGGGATAGTTGTTGTGGCAACATCTGAACTCGAAGCAGCCATGAGTAGCTATTATCCACAGTACCTAGTGTTCGATGTCCATGCTTTTATCTCAGATATCATTCCAGGATGGGAAAAAGATATTAAAGATATCAAGAACTATGTGATGCTGCGTAATGTTATTGAAGATTACGTGACTGACTACGAGGTCAATTCAACTGTGGCGACCTATCTACGGAGGAATGCAGCAGATATTTGGAATGCCATTAAGCTGCTTATCGAGGCAGATGTATATCCTGACGACGTGGATGCGTCAGTTTCTGAACCAGTGAGAAGATTCCGCGATATTTGGAAAAAACTCGAGATTGAGAATGACCAAATTCTGACGTTCAGATCAACATTTGCATATGAACTGTCACAAAAGGAAAAGGTTGTTGAAATCATAAGGCAAGAGGTCGATAAACAAAAAAAAGCAGCTGGAAAATCTCAGGATATTTCAGAGGATATTTTTCTATTTGGCTTTTATTTCATCACTCCTATCCAGCAACGAATTTTTGATACATTGGAAGACGCAGGTTTCCATCTGAAATTTGTTAACTGCCATGATTCAGAATATCGGTATGCAAATGAGATATGGGAACGTACCTTCGCGCAAGAGTATGAAGATGGCAATGTAAGGGATATACAGGAGGACATTTCCTTTATAAACTATTTTGGGGAAATTCTGAAAAACAACAAAATGGAGATGCCTGTTCAAATCACTAAACATCACACAGAATTTGACTTTGCCACAATGGTCAAAGACGCAGTGGAAAAAGGGGAAATTGTATATTCGCCTGACGCAAAGCAATGTGAACATATCTTAAAAGAGTACTTTCCTGAGTGCTATGATCAAAAGCATCTTCTTTCGTATCCTGTAGGGCAGTATATCTATTATCTTCATATGATGTGGAATACATTTTCGAACAGGATGGATATGAAGTATGAGTATGTATTTAAATGCTTTGCTTCAGGATGGTTAAATACAGTAGGATTAAACGGCAGAGATTATCTTTATGAAATGAAACTTCTGGCGCCTTATTTTAAAGATTGTCATGAACTGAAAGAGGGGGAGAAGAGCTGGAAAAATAGGTTGCAGACATTAAAGAGGTCAAGAGAGACCGTTGCGGGATTCAAGAATAGAGAACATGGAGATGAAAGATGGCATCGCTTATTAGGCAACCCTTTTGATAATATCGGCGTTTTTACAGTTTCGGATGAAACGATTGATGATATAGAGAAACTCCTCGATAAATTGATAGATGATGCCGAGTATTTGTTTGCAGACTCTGACAGGACTGACCTGTTTGAGCATTTCCAACGCATTACTCATATCATTGAGCAGCATTTAGATGAGGATGATCTGTTGAAAGAAGAGGCAGAAATAGCTAATGAGTTGTTGATACAGCTGAGTGACGAAACAGCCAGCGGAATCACCTGCCCGATGAATGGTATCAGAGACGCGATAGTTTTGTTGATTGGTGATCATTTTGGGGAATATGAGACCCAAGAGAAAGAAACAGCTGATAAAAAGAGGTTGGTACTGCCTTTGTCAATGGTAGAAGCTGGAATGCTGAATAATTATGGTCAAACTGTGCATCTGGTTTTGGCTAATGAATTTGATCTTCCCGGAAAACCGAAGAAATTACCTTGGCCTTTAACAGATGAAGTCCTGGATTCCTTGCAGATTGAGCATCGTGAAAAGACAAGACGGTATGTAAAGGCTATGCGATCGGTAATAACCAACCGACCTCTATCATATAGATATCTTTTTTATTCATTCATGGGCATATCGAATAGTGAAAATAAACCAACATTGTCGATTGAATGGGTATGCAAGAAAGACAAAAAAGAAATTGATGTTTCTCCCTATATCCGGCTGTTGGATGTTGGCGATAATTTCGAGGACATCATAAATAGCGATGAATCTTTTCTTGATATTATCCGTGACGCTTCCGTATCTGAAGCATGCGGAGAAATATTGCCTCCGGATCAGGCGGTGCCGGATGAGGTGCGGATGGATTATCTCTTATGTCGTACCAGATACGCGTATTCATATTTGCTTAATTATCTTCCGACATATAGTTCAGAATTCCATTATTCGTTTGAATTGAGTAAATTGATATCTGCATTTTCAATATTGTCAGGTATCAACAAGGACAAAGTGACTGACAACATCGAAAAATTATTGCCATTTCTTCTGCATATAGAATTACGCCAATCGGTAGATTTTGCAAGCTCCCAAGGAATACCTGAGCCATATATGTATGATGGTATAGAATATCCGGCGCAAAGGCTGTTGACACATTATATAAACGATGAAGTTATAAGGCAGGCACGTTCTAGAGATGAGGAATACCTGAATAGTGGGAAAATTCCCACACAAGTTCCGGAAAAGGCATGCATCTATTGCCCATATTCTGAAATCTGTTTAGAAAGGTATGATGAACAGGTGGCAAACTATGAATAATACGTTCTGGGACGATATGGTAAAAGTCTGGTGTCGTGTTGCGAACATGGGGGCATTAAAAGAAATAATTGCGAAGGCAGAAAAGCACGGGGCGGAGGATATTAAGAAAAAGTCTGGATATAGTAATAATCCCTTGGATGACGATGAGGATGATGACGATGACTTCTACTAAAGCAAACGGTGTGGTTTTAACAAAAGAACAAAAGGAGTGTGTGAATTTTAATGCCGGAGATTTACTGATTCGTGGTGTACCTGGATCGGGAAAGAGCTATGTGATACTTAGGCGTGCTGTAACACTCTATAAAGCAAAGAAAACTGAGGAATCGGTAGCAATCTTTACATTTACGAATTCTCTGGTGAAGTATACTGATGATTTGATTCAGGCTAAATTAGGTGAGGGACAGATCGAGGTCCATACAGTAGATAGCTATTGCATGGGGGTTTATTGGAAGATAACTGGACGTAGGTTTAATGCAGGTAAAGAAACTGACTACAGAAGGATTATACAGGAAACCTTAGCTCAACATCAAAAATCAAGCAAGCTGGATCATCGTTTTTACGATATGAATGTCGAGTTCTTTGAAGAGGAGTTCCGCTGGATTAGAGAAAAGTGCATAAAAACAAAAGAAGTATATGTTCAGGCAGATAGAAAAGGGCGTGGATCACAAATAAGACTTAGTGCTAATGATAAGGAACTGCTGTGGTCTATTTATACACAGTTTATGAAGAATGCAAAAAAAGCCAGATTTCAGGATTGGCCAGATTTATATATGGTTTTGAATGATAATCTGTACAGGATTCCGGAAAGCAAAAAGATCGACTATATCTTATTGGATGAAGCCCAAGATATGACGGTAGGAAAACTTCGTGTATTAAAAGCTTTATCTAAAAAATCCCTGACTATTGCAGCCGATGTAGCCCAAAAGATCTATAAGACATCCTTTACGTGGAAAGAGGCTGGAATAGATATTTCTGGCCGATCATCAAAAGCACTTTCTAAGTCGTTTAGGAGTACAAAACAGATTGTAGAATTAGCAGAAGATTTGATGGCAAAGAACAGAAAAAGGGCAGATGCAACTGAAGAATATACAGCTGCAGTCCTTCCAGAGGAAGAAGGGGACAAACCCCGTATTGTAAGATGCAAATCTACTACAGATGAAAACTCATACATGATCAATCTGGTTAAGACATATAGCCAGGCAGAAGATGAAGTAATTGGAATCATATGCAGAACAGATAATGAGATCAAAGATGTTAAAAATCTTCTGTACCGGAGCAGATTACGTTATGAGATCGTAACTAGGCAGAAAAAAGAAGATGCAAAATGGAGTTTATTGCGACCGGGAATAAAACTTGTAAAAGCACATTCATCAAAGGGCTTGGAGTTTGATAGAGTGGTGATTCCCTATGTTGATGATAGCATATATCCATTAAATACATTTAAAGTAGATGAGGATCAGCTTGAGGAAACTCTCAAAACAGAGAGAAATATCCTCTATGTAGCGATGACCAGAGCAAGAACAACATTAGTTATGTTATGTATTAATTCGGCGGCAAGCAGATTTATTGATGAATTTGATCCAGAACATTACGAAGTGGTGAATATATGAGTAAAAGAGAAATAGATTCAAGAGGCGAGAAGGCAATGGGCGTCTTTTTGGACACATATTTTTATCCTAAAGCCACAGCAAAGAGAGCATTCGCATATTATGAGCGTATATATGCAAAGGAGCTTCAGAAAAAAGGCATAGATGTTCTGCTTGATAAGGATAAAAAGATAGATGAGAAAGCTCAGCTCTATTATATCAACCAGCCAGTAGATTCATTCGCTTTCGAAATAGACTATTATGATGAAAAAAACGAAATGGTCGTTGATGGATGGTTCATTGAAAATAATGAGACCGATGAATATCTTTTGATGTGGATTCCTAAAGCAAGAACGAATCATATCAATCGATTGGTCGCAGAAGATTTTATCTGCGTGAACGCAGACTTGCTTCAAAAGAAAAGAATACAAGCATATGTAGAACAACTCGGGTTGACGAAGAAAGTATTAAAAGAAAAGGCCAACATGATGCGTAATGAAAATATTGAGCGCATGGATATTAGTGATATGTGCCATATAGTATATTCCATCAAAGGGTTTTCAGAGAGGCCAATCAATCTTGTTGTTGAAAAAACTGTGATAGATGACCTCAGTGATAGAATATTTGAGATCAAAAAAGATGAATTGAAGATTTTACGCTGAATAGAATCAGGTAATGCATATAATATAATTAACCTGTGTTCTTCGATCCATCGTCTGATGGTGTTAACAATAAATGGGGCACAGATATATAAGTGTGATGACATTATGAATGTGTCAAGGAGGACTTTATGCAGAAAACGATTTGCGAACTTTTCGCGGGAGTCGGAGGATTCCGATTGGGATTTGACCGCCTAAACTCAGGTTGGAAAACCACATGGTTTTCTCAATGGGAACCTGGTGCAAAGACACAATGGGCACATGATTGTTATGTGCAACATTTTGGCGATTCACCTGATTTGAAAGGCGAATATCACACAGGCGAAGATATCGCTGAAGTAGATAAGAAAGATATTCCTGACCACACTTTATTGGTAGGAGGTTTTCCATGCCAAGATTATAGTGTTGCTCATACATTAGCTTCTTCTAAGGGAATCGAAGGAAAAAAGGGAGTTCTTTGGTGGCAGATAAGGGATACAATGATTGCAAAGAAGCCCCCATTTTGTATTTTTGAGAATGTTGACAGACTTCTTAAGTCTCCGGCAAAGCAAAGAGGAAGAGATTTCGGAATGATTCTGGCTTGTCTTCGTGAATTGGACTATTCTGCAGAATGGAGAGTTGTTAATGCAGCATTATATGGTGCAGCACAGAGGAGAAGAAGAACTTTTATTTTTGCATATAAAAATAATTCCAACTATGGTAAAACTCAATCCGAAAGATCCGCTGAAGAAATTCTGCTTCGCGACGGTTTGATGGCAAGATCCTTCCCTATTAATGAGATTTCCACCATTAGAGAAACATCGCTCAATTCTGACCTCGTTGATGTTTCAGATAATTTTGCATTCGACTTTAGAAAAGCCGGGTATATGACAAATGGGACAGTCTACACAGCAGATGTCGTAGAGGAAGAAGAAGCTCCAATTCTACTTGGATCTATTCTTGAGCATAATGCTGAGGAAAAATTTTATATCACAGATGATGAGAGAATGGCAAAATGGGTCTACCTCAAGGGTTCTAAGAGGATCCCAAGGAAGTCTGCAAATGGGCACGAATATGTTTTCTCTGAAGGACCTATCGCTTTTCCTGATCCATGGGACAGGCCGGGAAGGACAATGCTGACCAGTGAATCAACTTTGAACAGGAGTACACATGTCGTTGCAGATCCCGGCACTGGAAAACTTCGTATATTGACACCAGTTGAAGCAGAGAGGCTACAGGGATTTGATGATAACTGGACAGATACAGGGATGCCTCAAAGAATGAGATTCTTCTGTATGGGAAATGCACTTGTAGTTCCAATGATAACGAGGATGGGAAGTGTATTAGATAGCATTATCCAACAGGAAGAATAAAACGGTGAACAGGGGGTGCTGTTATGAAAGGCACAGAGTACAAAACAAAAGAAGCCATTCTGAGAAGAGCACAGGAAATCATAGGGATTCCTCTTGGAGAGGTTGATAAAACAGGACGATTGAAGACCGGAAAAGGTGCTATAGGAACGGTCCTAGAAGAGAGCTGGTTTGGATACATGCCAAATGGCGAATCCGAGCCAGACTTCCCTGAAGCTGGTGTCGAATTAAAAGCAACTCCCTATATTAAAACAAAAAAAGGCATCCGTGCAAAAGAACGCTTGGTTTGCAATATCATAAACTATATGACGGAATACCGAAAGACGTTCAAAACCAGTGACTTTTGGCATAAATGCGAAACTTTGCTCATTATGTCATATGAGCATAAAAACGATGTATCTAAACACGACTATACGATTGATAAGGCTATTCTTTTTAGTTATCCCACGGAAGACCTTATCATTATAGAGCAGGACTGGGAGAAGATAATATCTAAGATAAAAGCAGGTCAGGCGCACTTGATTACAGAGGGAGACACTCTTTATTTAGCAGCATGTACAAAAGGCGCTAATGCTTCTTCTGTCAGGAAGCAGCCTTTTAGTGATATTCCAGCTATGCAAAGGGCGTATTCACTAAAATCGACCTACATGACGAGAATACTGAATAATTATATTTTTGGTTCTCAAGAGGATGAACACATCATTAAGGACTGGACTGTCTTAAGAGAAAAGACATTTGAACAGACTATTATTGAAAGGCTTCAGCCTCACTACGGAAAAACGGTCAAAAGACTCGCTGCATATTATAATCTCCTTACAGGGGCGAAGAATACTAATGAGAGACTTCTTTCGAAGATGCTTGGCGTTAATGGCCTGGTTTCTCAAACAACAGAATTTCTAAATGCTAATATACGTCCCAAAACGATAAGAATTCAGAAGAATGGAAAAATCAAAGAAAGTATGTCGTTCCCGACTTTCCAATTCACTGAAATCATCAATGAAACATGGGAGACCTCTGAGCTAAGAGAAATGATTGAGCCTGCGAAGTTTATGTTTGTAATCTTTCATGAAAACAATGACGGAGAATATGTCTTTGAAAGAGTGAAGTTCTGGAATATCCCCGCGGAGGACCTTGACCAAGTCAGAATCGTCTGGGAAAAGACTGTGAAGGTAATAAAAGAAGGAGTAAAGCTCGTATATGACGGACGAGTGACGCATAATAACTTTCCGAAGTCCACAGATAATCCGGTTGCACATGTTAGACCTCATGCAAGAGACAGTAAAGATACATACCCGTTACCTGATGGACGAAGAATGACGAAGCAATGCTTCTGGTTCAATAGCAGCTATGTTAAACATATCGTCTCAGATCAGTGGGTGAAATAATGGGAAAAAAGATTCGGTTCAACATATCTGAAGAAACATTCTTTAATAATGGTAAAGCAATACTAAAAGCTCTTCCTGATATACGCAAAAACCTTGTTGATGCATTGTCGATGGATGAGACGATAGACGTATATATGCGAAATGTTAAAGGAAAAGATCCTTATTATGGGGTTAATGCGACAAGTTTAAATAAAGCCCTTAGAAGATGCTTGGAGAAACAAGGCTTTAATAAAGAAACGCATGTTGAAAACGGAGTCTTATTCCAAAAAGGCAAAGAAGGGTTTGATTTTTCATCTTATGATGAAGCTTATAATTTCGCACGACTTTATAATTACTATTTAGGTACGGTCGGAGTTCTAAATGGTGATGAGAAGATTCTTAAGTTGCATAAAAAAATGGGCCAGAAGAAACGAGAGTGGCGAGGAAAGATTGCAGCCATTCAAGCGCAGGTAGATGAGAACTGTGATTATTGTGTTGATAAGGAGAAACTCACTGTTGTAGGCGAACTGCAATTTGGCAATTGGGCATTAGTCTACAGAGATTTATTCAGACTTCTTGATGCCGACAGTAATCCTGGAGTAGATTTCTATATATATGTTACTGCAGATAAAGAGTTAAGCGGATTACTGAGTTCTCAAACAGTATCTTTCAATAAAACAGCTGAAATCTTACAGCAATATAGAAATATTATCAGAGTTCCGATATGGCTTATCGGATTGGGAATCGATGGATTTTAAAGGATGCAGATATGAAGCACCCAAAATACTATGATACAGATGAAGCCACTTCCCGACGGATGGCAAAAGTCAAACTCAAAAAAGGGAATGCGGAAAGAACTCTTGCCAAGAAACTCTGGCATGAAGGCTTTCGCTATTGGCTGAACTACAAAAAGCTCCCAGGATCACCAGATATAGCGATTCAGAAATATCACATTGCTGTTTTTGTAGATGGAGAATTCTGGCATGGATATGATTGGGAGAGACGAAAACCGAGATTAAAACGAAACCGAGAATATTGGATCGAAAAAATCGAGGAAAACATGGAAAGAGATTCTAGAGTCAATAAAGAATTGGTGGCACTTGGATGGACACCTGTCCATTTTTGGACCAATGAAGTCAAAAAAGAATTGTATGGATGTGTTCAAACAATTAAAGAGTTGGCATTTGATATACAGCTTCACTCTCAAGAATAGGACTTAAGTAAGTCCTTTGCGCAGAATATATCATGGAAGAAGTTGATTTGAATCAACGTCATGTATGCTTGATGCAATAGATAACCGTATACTTGAACCAATAAAGATTCCTGAAGAGGACCTAGAATTAATATTTGGAGATTTATCATATATTATATCATTTTTTCACTACCTATTTGGTTATTATCAGAGGAACTCAATCATCAATTAGGAAAAGTCCCCTTAAGTCTTTAAAAACAAGAAATTCTTTATAATAACAGGAAAATAGATATGGACAATTACACATTTAATGTCTATCAAAAAATTGAAAAGGCTGAACGATCGAAATGGTTTTTATATATTGATGCTGTCTATAAAGCAGATCCCACAAAAAAGAATCTTTCAGCAGAAGTGTTATCGAAATTATTGGGGATAAAAAATCAAGGTGGCTTTCGATATTTGGGCAAGACTACTTCACCAAATTTAGTAGTGTTATTTACAAGTGGTGAAGATATTTATTGGCGTGATGAGATTGATAATTCTCTTGGCATTTTTTTGTATTATGGAGACAATAAAAAGCCTGGAACAGATTTACATAAAACTAATTTACATGGAAATGAAATCCTTCGCTATGTTTTTGAATTAGCAGCATCAAATAATATTGAGGAAAGAAAACATATTCCTCCAATACTAGTATTTAAAAAACAGAACGGACGGGATGTTAAATTCTTAGGATTAGCTGTTCCGGGAATCAAAGGAAAACCCTCGAAAGATTGGTTAACTGCTGTTTGGGGTTGTAATAAAAATGGAGATAGATTTCAAAACTATAAAGCCTTCTTTACTATTTTAAACACATCATCAGGAAACAGCATTCAAACTGGTCATCAAATTAACCTTGCATGGCTTAATGATATCGAAAAGGGGAAGGCATATGATAGTATTTATGCTCCAAGTGTATGGAAACAATATATAGATAAATGCACATATGTGCCTCTTATTGCTCGCCGTGAAAAGTTTAAAAAAACAAAAGAAGAACAGTTACCTGCAGATAAGAAAAAAAGGCAGATGCTTAAATATCTTCATGATTTTTTCATAGAGAAGGATCGAGGGTATAGTTTTGAAGGGTTTGCAGCGTATATCACCAGTTGTATGGATGAAGCAATTATAGATATCGACGTTACACGTCCTTTTAAAGATGGTGGTTTTGATGCTGAAGGAAGGTATAGAATATTCAAAAATGTAGAAAACTCGGTGTATGTCAGCTTTTATTTACAAGCCAAGTGCTACAGTGAGAATACAGCAGTCACTGTTAAGGATACGTCAAGACTGATATCAAGAATTAAAAATAGACAATTTGGGATAATGATAACAACTTCTTATATTGCAGATCAGGCTTATACTGAGATACTTGAAGATGGACATCCTATCGTTTTAATTAATGGCAATGATATTATTGAGTATATCTTTAATGATTTGGAGCTTAGAGACTTACAATCGCTCAAATCGTGGCTAAACAAGAATTACAACTAATAGTTACAAGAACGTAAAATACCATTCAAGGATGAGTAGTCTCTCTTTACACTGGATGACACTATGTATCGTCCGGATTATAAGTCAAATTCAGATACAGAAAATACTATTGGGAGTATGTTGGAAGAACAAGGATTCGGGATATATGTTGCATGAGGAAAAGAAGGAAGAATGGTATCAAAAGGACTTTCCGGGCAAGCTCATAGTGACTTTTGATAGCAACAATCTTTCGAAAGATGTGCGGTGCTCATCGCGCAATATATATAATTGTTGGTTGTTCAAAACCAATGGAGGACGGGGTATTAACATATGAATGTACAAGAGAAGCTATATTTTGAGGCGCTCTCTAAGGATAGAACTGATAGCGCAAATACGCTTGAAAAGCCCTCGATGCGAGGAATCAAGAAAAGTGTTGTTGAAAAATACTCCGATCAGGCACATTTTATTTATGAACTTCTACAGAATGCGGATGATGCCAAGGCCACAAGTGTCAGATTTATTCTGGAGCCTGATAGATTGATATTTGCACACAATGGAACTCGACATTTTTCAATAACAGATCCTGCAGAAGAGGATCGTGATTCTGAAGAAGGTAGGCTGGGTGATATTAATTCCATTACATCGATAGCAAACTCAAATAAAACACAGGCTTCTATTGGAAAATTTGGAGTAGGCTTTAAAGCAGTTTTTCAATACACGTCAACACCACACATCTATGATCCTGACTTTCGATTTAGGATTGATAGGTTTATTGTTCCGACCCCTCTGATTGAAGATTTCCCAGGACGCCACCCTGAAGAAACGCTCTTTGTCTTTCCTTTTGACCATCCTGATAGGGATGAATTTGAATCTTATGACGATATTTCAGACAAACTGAAAAACTTGTCTTTTCCGTTATTGTTTTTATCAGGCATAAATTCTATCGAGTTTGAATTTAAGGGCGTGCTTGGCCTTTATGGCAAAGACGTATTAGAGACTCGCCGATTTGAAGATACTATAGCTGAACTTATTTGCCTTACACATAATAACGGGGATGATTTGTATAATGAAAACCTTTGGTTATTCTCACGGATAGACGAAAATGACCACAAATATTCTGTAGGATTTTTCGTAGATAAAGAAGGGCATCTTCTTCCAATTAAAGAACCGGCATTCTGTTTCTTCCCGACAAAAGAAGTGACAGGACTCAATTTTATCATTCATGCACCGTTTCTCCTTACAGATAGTCGAGAAGGAATTCGTGCGGGAGTAGCGTATAATGACTTAATGCTGGAGAGATTAGCGAGTCTCTCTGCAGATGCTTTGGTGTACCTGCGAGATATCGGAGAAGAGGAAAACATAAGGTATATAGACGATAATATTTTTAATATTATTCCGATAGATCCTGAGCAGTTTAGTGCCCCAGATAATAAGAGAAAAGTATCATTTCTACCATTTTATAAATCTATTCAAAAGAAATTAGCTTCTTACAGACTTCTTCCCTCTTCGGATGGCTGCGTTTCTTCATCCAATGCATACTGGGCTTCTGTGATACAGATCCCTCAATTGTTCAGCAACGAGCAGCTAAGCTTTATTGTTGAAAATGAACAGGCAAAGTGGGTCTTTGTTTCATATGGTCGTGAAGAGACACAAAAGAGAAACAATAAAGCATTATTTAGCTATCTGGACTCTCTAGTCAGAACCAATTTAAACGAAGATATTATCATTAGCGGTCGTTCCAGAGAGTCCTATTATAATCGTATGCTTGGAATACGTCAGAGCTTGGAAAACATTAAAGGTATCACTGCTGAATTCATTGAGGCACAGACTTTCGATTGGCTTCACAGCTTTTACAAATGGCTTTCAGAAACAAAACACAGAACTGAAATATCAAAAGACAAGCCGTTTTTCATAGATCAGAACAGAAAAGCAACGGCGGCGTTTGATAAGTCAGGACATTCGATATTGTTCCTTCCCGTAAAGGAAGTGTCCGGTTTTAGAGTGGTTCATCCGGAGCTACTTAAGAATTCCGATACGCGTAGCTTTATCGAACAGATTGGTATTAAACAGCCTTCATTGAAGGATCAGATTTATAATATCATCCTTCCAATGTATCGAAAGGGTGGAGAAATCGACACCGATACCCATTTCATGCTTTTTTTCAAGTATTTCTGTAAGTGCTCGAACGACGAGGTGGATGACTTTATTGATCTCATTAAAGACTATGCGTTTCTTACATATTTTAATGCAGGAGATCCCCAATCATACAGAGGAACAGGAAGTTCTATGTATTTGCCAACACCAGATTTGGTGCGCTATTTTGGGCCTAAGGATGAAGTGAGATTTATTGCCCTTGGTGAATATAGAGAACTCGTGGGCCATACAAATGAAAAACAGTTAATTTCTTTTTTGAAAGAGCTTGGCGTTCGAACACAACCCCAAATCTATAGGAGAGAGAATAACGGATATTATCACAAAGAATCAGAAGCGTTTATTGATGGTCTTCTGGAGTATATCTCTTTCATTGAACAAAAAGGAGAAGCAGATGATTCGTTTTTCTTTTGGAGTCAATTATGCTCCTTTGCTGAAAACAATAGATTGTCATGGAATATATTAAATAAAGCTATTAGCACACGTCCGGATGGCCGATATAATTTTAGAACCAGTTATGAAGAATCTGAGACAGCAACTGCATTGAAAACGAAGAAATGGCTCGTTAATGTAGATGGATTATTTGATGCACCCCAAAATATGTCACTAAATAGAATTTCTCAAGAGTATTCACTTGAAATTGACGGTGCAGAATTGTTACTACAGTTTTTAGCTATACCTGACGATGAGCCTACTGATACTGCAGAAGAGGATGATACAAACTTGACTGATTCCCAGAAAGAAAAAATTGAGTTTGCCAATAAACTAATGGAAATGGGAATCGATGAGGATGACTTAGAAGAGTTTCGGGAATTTAAGCGCCAGAAAGAAGCACGAAAACGTGCTGAAGAGAAGCATGAGACTGAAGGAATAGAGCCGGATAATGTTAGTGGACCAAATAAAACAACTGGTGGAACAAATGATAATGATAATAACGGCGATGATTATCTGAGTGATTTTGAAGACGACGATGAAGATACCTCTACGTCTGAGACATCTGCTTCCGGGATGGATAAACGTAAACTGGATAAAACAACGTCTCGAGTTGTAAAAGATATTGTTAAGAGAACGAAGGCTAAACCATCGGAACATGCATCTTCAGCTCAACCAGTAGAGGATGAGCCAGATATAGATCAGGACGAATATACTCGAGCACCTGTCGATTACAGTAAACGGATTGAAAAAGCAAAGCAAAAAAGTGCTGCTGAAATTGAAAAAATAGCATATTTTGAAGAACTACAAGCAAAAGCCACTGAAGCACAGAAGTATTCCTATGGTTGGTTTAAAGCTTTGCTTGAATTAGAGAGTATTAATAGTGGCGAGGCTAATGCAAACAGCAAAGAAGTATCTATTGCTTTTGCAAAAATAGAACGAGAACCGGGGACAAAGAGAACGCTGATTCTGAAGCACCCGAATCGATATATCCCTCAGTTTATGGAAGACTTGGCGGATATTCCTCTCGTGCTTCATATGGGAGACAAGACAAAAACTGTGCCCATTGAGGTTGCGAATATAAAGTCATATACACTGCGTGTAAAGATGAAGAATAGCGCAGATATAGATGGAATTGAGCTTTCAACGGTGACATCTGCAACAATTGATGCCAAGAGCCCTGCTTTCCTTATGGAAGAGTTGAGGAAGCAGTTTAATGAGCTTGGAGAAGAGTGTAAATTTGAGGATAACTTTGATATGCAGGGAAATCTCTGCGAGAATATTGAATTTGTCTTCGGACCCCCTGGAACCGGAAAAACAACATACCTGGCCCAGAACGTTCTTATTCCGATGATGCAGACAAATGTTGACTGCAGGGTGCTCGTACTGACGCCTACGAATAAGTCAGCTGATGTGTTAGTTAGCAGAATCATGGAAATATCCAAAGATACAAGCTACAACAAGTGGCTAGTGAGATTTGGAGCCACGGGTGATGAAGAAATTGAGCAGAGTCATGTGTTCCATGATAAAACTTTTGATATACGGACACTACGTAGGAATGTTACGGTGACTACGATTGCAAGGTTCCCTTATGACTTTTTTATGCCACAAGGAGCTAGGATATTTTTACATGGAATTAACTGGGACTATATTGTGATTGATGAGGCATCCATGATTCCAATCGCAAATATTGTATTCCCGCTTTATAAGAAGACTCCGCGTAAGTTTATCATCGCTGGAGACCCATTCCAGATTGAGCCAATTACATCGGTCAATCTGTGGAAAAACGAAAATATTTATACCATGGTACAACTGGATTCATTTACAAATCCGAAAACCATCCCGTATCAATACAAGGTGGAGCTATTGACAACTCAGTATCGAAGTATACCGGACATCGGATACGTCTTCAGCAATTTATCATATGGAGGGATACTACAACACTATCGCAGTGCGGATAGTCAGCGTCAACTAAACGTTGGGAATGATTTAGGAGTTGAAACACTCAACATCATCAAGTTCCCGGTCAGTAAATACGAAAGCATTTATCGATGCAAAAGGCTGCAGCACAGCAGTTCCTATCAGGTTTATTCTGCGTTGTTCACCTTTGAATATGTGTGTTATCTCTCAAAAGCAATTGCGGCAAACAATCCGGGGAGCCTGTTTTCAATTGGTGTGATCGCTCCTTACAGAGCGCAAGCTGATCTGATTGATAAGCTGCTTGCTTCAGAGAAGTTGCCAAAGGAAGTTGATGTGCAGGCGGGCACAATTCACGGTTTTCAGGGTGATGAATGTGATATTATTTTCGCTGTATTTAATACACCTCCGACGATTTCCAATTCAGGGGAGATGTTTCTCAATAAGCGTAATATTATTAATGTCTCCATCAGCCGTGCAAGGGACTACCTTTTTATTGTGATGCCAGACGATAATACAGAAAATATTACAAATCTGCGTTTGGTTAAACGTGTCGAGCAACTAACGCACGACACTGATGCATGGAATGAGTTTTTATCTCCAAATCTTGAAGAATTAATGTTCGGCGATCCAAAATACTTGGAAAATAACGCATTCTCTACAAGTCATCAAAGCGTAAATGTCTATGGTCTTCCCGAGAAATGTTATGAAGTACGAACAGAAGATACAGCCGTTGATGTTCAAATACACAAAGGATCAATGAATGATCCAGCAGGAGAATTATTCTCAGATGAAGTAGAAAATGATGTTGATAGATTAGAAAGAGCAAGTTCTGTGCTTGAATCGAGCATCTTGAATCAGGCATTGATTCCAAAAGAATTAAGGAAAGATGCAATTGATCTGCCCGTAAGAGGTGCAATTAAAGGATGGTGTTATCTCGTTCCGTACAATGGAAAACTTAAGAGTCATACTGTGAAAAAAACAGTTGCAATGTTTGTGCCCCTGATAAGAAATGGGCAAGAAAAAATGGTTAGCGTTTCAGTTGTAGAAGAAGACCGAATTATTTATATATCAAAAGATATGTTTAAGCTTTATGAAAAGGGACTAAGTGAACCGGAGGGAATTGAGATTAGAAAAAAGATTTATGAATAATATGGACTGGCAATTAAGAGACGTATTAAATGCAAAACAGGAACCTTGATGTCAGGGCAATAAATTTTTATGGATTAGTACTGAAGGAATAGCGCATGTCTATTTGAAACATATATTCAAATGGACATGCGTTATTCTGGAATTCTTTTCTTGAGAATGCTATAAAAAGAAGTCCATTGGATATTGAATATAGAGATTTAGGTTAGGTGTTTTCATAGGAGAGTGTAATGAACATAAAAGAAATAAAAGAAATATCTAATTATCGGAACTTATCAGGACAAAGAATTTCTTTTAATAATTCTTTGAATTATATAATTGGAGAGAATAATATTGGTAAAACCAATATATTGGAGTTGCTAAATGCTATTTTTTCTTTAGGAAAATTTTCGGAAACAGATTTCTATAACGTAACAGAACCGATAAAAATAGTGTTTACCTTAGAATATGATGAAATCAGTATTGGTTTTTTTGAAGACAATTTTGATGTTGATGGTATCAATTCTATCACATTAATAGCTGAACAGGATGTTGTTGATGGCCGTATATCTTATTATCATGATACTCCTAATATGACCCCTATAAGTTATTCAATAATAAGAAAAATCAACACGCTCTATTATTTTGCACAAAGAATGCCATCTAAAGAAATTGATTTTAAGAGAACAAATGGTTCTGGTAAAGTACTTAATTATTTGATTGAAAAAAGTCTTCAAGTAACAGGTATAGAAGAAAAAAATGTTATTAATCGCGAAAATATAGAAAATATTATCAAAGAAATTAATCATTCTATTGACAGTATAAATACCATTACAGGCGATTCGATCCATGCATATTTGGATCCGGTCATAAATAAATTGATTTCCAGAATTCTTATGTTAGGAGACGAAAATGGAAGAGAATTATCTTCTCTTGGAGAGGGGATTCAGTATGCATTTAACATTATTCTTCAGATTATCGATATAATACATAATACAAAGATTAGCCGAAAACCGGAAGAGTTTACAGAAAGATTAATATGTGATGGTGATAAAAGGTATTTTCCGTTAATTCTATTACTTGACGAGCCAGAGATACACCAACACCCTTATAGACAAAGAAATCTCATGAAAAAAGTAGAAGGGTTGTTAAATAACTCTAATAGAGACTTCATTGCATTATTGAAAGTCTTATTTGGTATTGACGGACTGAATGGTCAATTATTTATTGCTACTCATTCACCAAATATATTATTGAACGATTACAAGCAATTTATAAGAGTATATAAAGATTTTGGCACAAATGACATAAGGATTATTTCAGGGCAAGATATCGACCTAGATGATAGATTATATAAACACTTATTACACAATTATCTCTATCTTAAGGAGGCAATGTTTAGCAAGAGGATTGTTTTCGTTGAGGGCGATACAGAGAATGGTGCAGTTCCTGTTTTTGCAAAAAGAAAGAAATATGACTTAGATGAGCACAGCATTGGAGTAATAAAACTAGATGGAGCAGATAGTGTTTTGTACTGTATGGAGCTTTACAAAAAATTCGGTATGAAAACATATGCGGTTATTGATCGCGATAAGGAAGCACTATATGCTGGAAATCCGGACGTGTATTTTACCACAGAAATGGATTATGAGGAAGATGTGTTTGCATCTTTCGAATTAATAGATTACTTAAAATGTTGCAAAGAACTAGACATCCTTCAATCGATGATTGGTCCAGTTAAAAGAAAAGTTCCAGGAATTGATGTCGTAGCTTTTAAGAACGATCCAAGTATACTTAGGATTGATGATGCCATAGCAAAAACACTTATGAGCGAATGTAAAAAGGACCAACTTGAAAAACTAAAAGGGTCGAAGAATGCATGCAAAGGTGCGATTCTCGCGGAATATGTAACATATATTCCAAATGTGTTTAATAATCTTATAGATATATTATCTGGAGAGGCGTGATAATGGATGTTGAAGAAAGAATTCGAGCCAAACACTTCGGAGATAAGGAGCAATTAGATTTTATCTTTTCTAATGAGGATAGAATTATTGTAACTGCACCTGCTGGATGTGGGAAAACAACTGCAATGGTAAGCAAAATTGCGCGAGAACTATGCATGGGAAGGATTTTGGGAAACAGGAAAATTTTAGCAATGACATTCAGTGTTAATGCTGCGATACGAATAAAGGATTCTGTAAAAGAATTACTGCCCGACATAGTAGAAGATTATAAAACACTTCTGCAAAAAATCGATATAGCCAACTATCATAATTTTGCTATGAGATTGTTGTATAAATATGGTTATGTATTGAACAGCAATTTAATTAATCTCTCCGCTTTTCAAATTGTTGATGATATTACTGTTCTCAATCGACATTGGCTTACAGCTAAGGATGAATATGATTTTGAGAAATTTAATAAAGCAATCCTAGAGATTAAATATGATGATTTATATAACAATATTGATAGTTATTGGAATATTTTAAATAAAAAGCTTATTAACCACAACATTATTACGTATAATGGAATTTTAGTTGCAGCTATAAAGCTTCTATCCATTAAGAATGTATCTCTTTTTTATTGCAATTATTATCAGATGATTATTATCGATGAGTTTCAAGATACAAACCTTCTTGGATATTTGCTCGTGGATAAGTTGGTAGCAGGTAATAAAGTGTATTTCCTTGGAGATGATATTCAGAAAATCTATGGATTCTTAGGAGCAATAGATAATGTCCTTGGAAAAGCATCGTCGAAATATAATGCCAAAACTATTACGTTTAAGAACAACTATCGTTTTACGAATAATGAGAGAATGAGAAAAATGGATTTGCTAATCAGACATTATTCTGAAAACTATAGCATGCCCAAAATACAGGCCTATCTTCTATTAAAAAAATTAAAGTCTGATAATGAAGAGAATGATTTTATCTGTAAGGGAATTAGAAAAGTCTTTTGTACTGGAAACAACATTGCAATCCTTGTTAGGGCTGGATGGCAAGGAAATGCTATAGCGAAAAAACTCGAAGAAGAGGGTATTCCATTTTTTAATGCTTTGTATACAGAGACAGATACCGAGTATATAAAGTTTTATGAAATAGTGAATGAAGAATATCATAAAAATGTTTCTGGTAAAGCAGTGCAAAGAGCTTTACGGAATTGTCTAAGCGCAGTTAGAGAAAGAGAAAACGAAATCTATACAGACAAAGGCAAGAAGTATATTTTTGATTCATTGTATAAGTTGTTAGAAAAATTATTTGAAATGTCAAGAACGTGGGATGGAACTTCTCAAGAAAGATATAATAACATTGACTTTAGCTTAGGGAATAAAGGGCTAAAACATATGATGGAATATCTTAATGAGAAAGTGATATTAACAACTATTCATTCTTCCAAAGGTCTTGAGTGGGATTATGTAATTATTCCACAGATGAATGCATCTGCTTTCCCTTCATGGAAATATGTCTGCAAACAATGTCATGAAGAATATGGATGCGAAGATAATTATGATTACTGTGTTAGCAAATTCATTCCTTCAATGGAAAGACTATTCAAAGAAGAACTAAATGCATTCTATGTTGCAATGACAAGGGCAAAGAAGGATGTTTTTATTACTGTAAATACTGGTTTAAACCAATGGAGGTATGTGAAGAAGACAAATTGCCTAATTAATCTCCCTGGATTATTACATCAGGATTTTGAATGGGATGAATATATTGGATAAGTTCAATAACCATTTGATTTCTCTGGAGTACGAGACTGCCAGAGCTTACACGGGTCTTTTTCCAAACACAAGAGTTAAATATATTTTGAGAAGATATTGTAATTTGAAAATTGTTTCTTAAGTAAACCAGACTGATTGGATGATTGCTCACTTAATAAGAGATTTTATGGACATGTATTAAGGAGCCTGCGAATAATATCTTTTTCATCAGCTTTATAGATTGAAAACCATGGATTATTCCTGATGACAGCAATGAGATCATCCTTGTCGAAAGGAAGGATATTACAGGCTTCCTCCGGATAGGCGATACAGAAAGCCTCCAGATACTGATCAAAACTGATTAGGTGTTTGCTTTTTTTTAATTCTCTGCGGAAGAAGTGGGCAAATGTTCCGTAAAAAAATGAATTCGAAGTAACGCAGCAGTATGCGTCATGGAACAGGATCCGTTTCATGAAATCCACGATGTGAAAGCTATCTGACTTGTGGTGCATGTCAGCATAGATACATAGGTCATTGATAATCTGCTGAGTTGCGACAACGTAAAAAATGATACTTTTATCAAATCTGTATACGTGTGTATCAATCATGATTATAATCCTCCGCAGGACAGGATAGCACATTGCCTTGAAAAAAAGCCAAGGCAGACAGTTTATGCCAGGTAGCCGTCAGCATCAATCGTAGTCGTAATGAAGCTATATAGAGGTCATTCTTACATTTCCAACGAAATAGCCTGTAAATATGTCTAAACCAAAGAGAAGGAAATGCGTATTGACACCTCTCAAATTTATAATTATCAGTGAAATTGTAATACAGTTACATTATCAGAATCATTACAGGTGTTTTGTCAGTAACCAACAACAGATACCTTGCTTTGGGTATTCCTGACTGGGCTTTTTTCAATCATTACATCCGTGACGGCGCTGTTCAGAAGCCGGTCCACATCCCATTGAGGAACTGTCTTTGGATCCAGCCAGTCATGGAGAAGGCTAGAATCTGATGAATCAAAGATCACGGGCATTTTACTGTGAATAAACATCAGATCATCGGAGGCATACTGCATCAGGATTATAAAGTGTGGAATCCTTACACCGTCCAGTTCTTCTATCCTGTACAATCCGGCAAGAAGTGTTACTGCAGAATTGTGTGTCTGGATCATGTACCTGTCTCCTACAGGTGTAGATTCTTCTCCCGGAATCCGTCCATTTCCCATATATGTAAATCGCAGGTCAGATTCCGGAGACTGATCCCCATAGGTGTCGTACCCGATCTCCGGATGGAGCCTTTCCCACTCGTAATACCAGGATGCAGGAATCAGGCAGCGATGCCGATTCCATGCGTCCAGCAGGATTGTATTTCTGGTTTCAGCCAGGATCTCCGTGTCCAGCCTCGGAATCAGGGAACTTTTACCGGAGAATCCCCAGACCATGGGGTATACATGCCCTTCGCCGCTTCTGTCCGGAGCTATGACGGGAACAATGTCTCCAGGCCGGACTTCGCCCTGCGTTACAACGGGCTGTGCGAGCTTAGCACTTATGCGTTCCCGGAGTTTGTGATGAGCAGCCGCCTGTGCAATGCCTCTTAATGCCCGTGAGTCTTCCAGAAAGTATGTTGTGCACATGCGCGGATGCACCTCCTCTCCTATCGATTCGCTCTATTTTTCACTTCAAATATCTGTCAATGAATTCCCGCAGCACGATTTCATTTCCTGTGTCTGTATCGGATCCGCCCGGCAGGTCCTCCTCAGGATGGATCCGGCGGTATCTTTCTATGTCCTCGGATGCGGCGATGCATGCCGGATCCAGTTTTCCCAGCACTCTTCCAATCAGGTACACACGGTTTTCTTCATCAAATCGCATCAGAGGATAACGCGGGTTGAGGGACACAAGTCCGTTATCTGCATATTCTTTGATATAGGTTTCATTTCCTACGATAAATGCACCGATCTCCCCATGTTTTAGTCCCGGTGCGTCCGGTATGCGTTCTACGAGGACCAGGTCGCCGCTGTGATAATCCGGTTCCATACTGTCTCCATTGACAGGAAAGACACAGTTTGCTCGGCGCCCTTTTGATCTTCCCGCAGTTTTGCTGAGCATATCTGAATAGAGATAGATCGGAAGCGCCTTCCCTTCAAATTCTGAGGGGTCTCCACAGCCGGCAGCCAGAGACTTCTGATAGAACTGCAGTCGCCGGAGCATAGGGGTCTCTTCTGCTTCCTGGACACGGAGCATCTCTTCTGCCATACTCTCTACCAGCCTCGCATTTCCGGGTTTCAGCTTCCGGAAATTATCAATTAGCATTTCTTCTCGCCGGGAATATTGTTCTCCCGGGCTTTCCATTCCGAACAGTTCATACAGATCAATACCCAGGACTTCGCAAATCCCCGGGATCAGGTTGATGTCCGGACGGGATCTTCCGTTCTCCCAGTTGCTGACCGCATTCGGAGTCACACCGATGGTTTTAGCCATAGCCTTCTGTTCGATCCCTGCTTTCTCCCTGAAGCGGCGGATCTGTTCACAGATAATCGGAATCGCAGGTATTTCTACCCGTTTCTGTGTCTTCAGGTCTATGACATTTCCTTCGGCGGGGGTCGAACGTTCGATACTTCTTCTAGGCATGGTCATCTCCTTTCTGCAGCCATGTGTATTCGTGTACTATTTTAGTACATAAATAGTGTTGTGTAAAGATTATAAGTCTATTTACAATCAATCATTTATGTGCTATGTTTTTAGAACAGATGTTCCATGTGCGGGAGAAATGCACTCCTCAGCGGCTGCAGGAGTGAGCCGGTGGATCCCGCAGACCAAATATGACCGATTATTTTTAACATTTCTCAGGAGAGCAGAGCGATGAAGAATGGAAGAACTGGAAGCAACTATGTGGAGCCGCCTGATGACAGCAGAATGGAGGGATATAAGACGGATCGTACAGATGCAGGCAGCATGTGCTGTACCGGCAGGCAGAATGATGATTTGAAAAATAGATATACAGAATTGTCTGACATAGAATCCCCAGAGTCCTGGAGATATCCGGAGGTTGAGAACTGCGCCGAGGATAGTATCCCTGAAGGAGCTGAGCCGGGGGATGGATTCATCCGGCGCCAGGATCAGACAGATCGGGACAATCCGGAAGAAAGCAGGGACTCTCCTGTGCCGGGAGGGGCGGTACAGAAAGGACAGACACAGGACGGACAGATACAGAGAGTGCAGGGTTCGCATACTGCCGCAGAGGAGGAGCAGAAAACCCTGTTCCTTCCCGATGTCATTTCCATGACGAAATACTTTTGTGACCACTATAAACTGTCTTTGTACTCTTACCTCAACCATTGTCTGAGGGACGGGTCGCTTGCCAGGACCGTCGGGTTTTCCTTTTATGATACCTGGCTGAATAAACGTTCCTGCGATTTTCCGGCCTTTTCATATTGGAAGATCGATCGCGAGAGCTTTTACACAGATGTCTCTGTACATCTCTCTCTCAAAACAGGCAGGGGAATCCGGCACTGGGACGGGACACTGGTCATCTGGTGCAGTTTTCCGGAGGATGACGAGGATGATGCTGTAGACGATACATTGTTTATGTGCCCGGAAGGACATCCGGCAGGATGCCCAGAGATGCCTGATGACGGATTCATTTACATGATCGAAGATCTGGTTCCGGGAACTCCCAACCGGAATGATTACTGGAAACTCAGCCCGTTCCTTGTACCCTACTACAGAAATGAGGATATGGATCATGTGACAGAAAGAATCTGGATGAAGTATATCCCGGAAGCTCTTGGAGATTACAGGAGGCGAGATGCGTTTGAACTTGCAGAAAAGATGGGGCTGCGGGTAGAAACTTACCCGCTCCACAAACGCGAAGGTGTTGCCGGCATTCTCTTTTTTCAGGATGATGAGATCGCTGTCCTGGAGAAAGACACTCCGCCGGGAAGCCCACATCGGATCATCCGGATTCCGGGGCGGACGATCGTGATTAATGAAAACCTGAGGCAGCATAATTATCCGCAGTTTGATATTTATCACGAATGCATCCATTATGAGGAGCATTACCTCTTTTACAGGCTGCAGGGACTGCGATGCAATGACGCAGAGCGCATCCGTACGATCGAAGTTCCTATTAAAACACAGCCAAAGATCTACGATGAAACGGTCGTCACAGATTCAGCCGATGATGATTCATCTTCTGGAGAGAAAACCCGGGACGGGGAAGGGAAAAAGAAAACCTGGAATGATCCCGTCTATTTCATGGAGAAACAGGCGAACCGCGGTGCTTTCGGTCTGATGATGCCGGCAGCGTCTACACACGAAATGATACGCAGAGAATGTGGCAGGGCAAGAAAAAACGTTCTGGCAGAGACCGGACATTCCTATCGTCATTCCGGGGAATTGTACGAAGATGTCGGAAAAGAGATCTCCCGCAGGCTCCACGTTCCTCATTTCAGAATCCGGGCAAGGCTCATCCAGCTGGGATACATGGAGGCCAGAGGATCCCTTAATTATGCTGACAGGAAACTGATCCAGCCCTTTGCCTTTGACAAAGAAGCCTGGCGGGAAATGACCCATACATTTGTTGTAAACGGAAACCAGATCCAGCGCATGATAACTGACAGCGAAGACTTCTGCAAAGTCATGGAGAGTGGCGAATACGTTTACGCCGATGGGCATGTTGTCAAAAATGGAGAGAGGTATGTCCGGCAGGTTGAGGACAGAAAGGAAGGTCCCCGTCTCCTTCTCACGGACTGGGCAAACCGGCATGTGGACGAATGCTGCCTGCGCTTTGTCCGTGTGTATGTACAGACAGGAGTCGGCAGGTATGAATTCGGGCGTATGTATTACGACGCTGAATTTATTGCCCGCACCAGGTTCTATGTCAATGACTTCCTGAACCGCGAGAAGCTGGGCGATATGGATGATATCGATGCCAGGATGCTTTATCGCCAGCGTTTCCCGAAACAGTTCATTGATGCTTTCCAGTATCTGCGGGTATCCAATGGCATTTCCATGAAGGATATGGCGGATAAACTGGGGATGAACCAGGTGACGCTGAAACGCTGGATCGAGTCTCCTGCCAAATACAGGAACGAAGACTTCCTGACCGCAGTTTGCCTTGTGCTGAAGCTTCCTGACTGGATCAGCCGCCTGCTGTTCAAGAGGGCTGCTGTTGTCCTTGATGAGGACAGCGCACGTCACATGGCACTTGACTACATTCTTCGTGTACAGAGCTGTGACGGCATAAAAGCTGCAAATGAATATCTGACCCGCCACGGATTAAATCCCCTTACTTTGTAACAGATAAGGATACTTAATTGATACTGACACAGGATGATCAGAGCCTGACTGCCTGCAGAAATGCAGACAGCCGGGCTCTTTTTTTATTCGCCCTTGTTTTATATTTTCTGATTCACAAAAAAATTTGTCCGGTTTTCCTTTGGAATTTCAAAAAATGAAAGTTCACAGCAATTAAATATACATTGTACTGCCGATAAAAGCGCATATTGGGATTTATATTCAGTGAAACATGCATATCTCACTTGGTTTTGTGTATATTCGGGTTTCATTTTCTGTCCGGGAAATGACGAAAAATGCAGTTATGATGGATTTGGAAGCGGAAAGCAGGGCAGGTTTTTCCGGTGGAATGCTTCAATACATCTTTTTAAAAATTTTTAAAAATTCCGGAGAAAAAACGTTACCTAAAGGGTATCGAAATCCGGGATTAGTGAGAGGAGGACGATCGTGAACGATACATGGCTGGACTTACTTCCGTATGATGCGATGGGTGATTACAGTCCTTTTCACATTGAGAGACATGCTGTACGCGTAGAGAGGAAAGCAAGAGAGGAGGTCATATGCGAGGACCAGGGTAGAAATGCTGACAGGGAGGAGGCGACATCTCCTTCAGTTCCCTGCTTATGGATGATCCACTGAAAAAGGAAGGGATGATGTAACAAGAGAGGGTGCGGTCTCCGGACGCCCGTTTGAAAAAAAACGGGCGTGCCAGAGGCCTCTTTCAAGTACGAAATCCCAAAGTATGGAGCGCGGCGAGTGCGAGCGAGCATGAAGCAGAGCGCAAAGTTATTCCTGTTGTTCCCAGAGACATAGTTCCCTGGAACAGGAATCACATACGGGATTGATCAGTTTGGGTGTTTGGCCGCCCGCAGCCGAAAGGCAGAAAGGTGGTCAGAATGACATTACTCGAACTGATGAAGCAGGTTGATGTGGCAGAATGGAAGGAAAGAGTTCCTTCGGCATTGTGGCTCATCGAGTCCGGTAGTCCCGTTGTAGTTACTGCAGTCATTGAAGAAAACGCTGTTTTGACAGTGTACAAGAACGGCTACGTCCTTTACAGGAAGGATGGCCATCTGACAGTATTTCCCATTCACAAATGCAGGGAGTATACCGAAGAGGATGTTATGGGAGAAAGCCATACCATCGGGTTCGAAGTATTTGCCGATCAGCCATGGCAGGTTCGAACCTTTATGGAAGGGGAGCGCCGCATCGTCCATAACAGGAACAACCTCCGTCAGATGCATGGGGAGTGCTCCCTGGATGCCTTTATTAAGGAAAACGTCTACCTGTCGGATCAGGGGGAAAATGATCCGATGAACAAGGTCATCGATGAGGAAATGAAGAAGGAGGACTATGCAGAACTCCATCAGATCCTTTCGACCTTTTCCGAAAAGCAGCGCTTTGTTCTGGATGAATGTATCGTCAAGGGCAGAATGCAGGCAGAAGTTGCCGCTCAGATGGGAACTACACGTTCAAATGTGACGGCAATACTTCGAAAAACGCTTGACAAGCTGCGCAGGATCTATGGGATCTCTGATCCGCAATGCAGGCTTAACCGCTATTACCGGTTCGACAGATTTGCCGGACAGCGCGCATTCTAAGAGGGATTACCGGAAGAAAGCAGGCGTATAGAAATTCATAATCGCCTTCATGGCGAAATCATAATTATTGAAAAAAACAGCTCAAATCGGGCTGTTTTTTTCGTTGCGCACATAAATAACGGTCACCTACAGCTGTGGTGGTTTGGGGTTATTGGAGGGATATGGATTTCATTTCATAGAGCTTTCCTGTATGAGCCTGCTGCAGCGTTGCCAGCATGTAGTGAGCCTGCTTAGACACTTTGAGCATGTTTTCATTCAGGGATGCAATAGAGCCCTCCGGAAAGGAGGAAGGTCCGATGTTCATTTACTTGTTTTAAGAAGGGAGTCCCGTACTTCCGAAAGGAACTGTAACAGCAATGCTGCAGATATCTGCACAAGTCAAATCAAAAACAAAATCAGGAAAGGAAACAAACGCAATGAGAGCAAAATACTGGACAAAGAGAATGCTGTCCGGAGTATTGAGCGCCGTCATGGTCCTGTCGGTTGCGGCCAGTCCTGTGTCGGCATTGGCCTCGGACACGAAAACAGACCCCAAAAAGAATCTTGAGGAATATGTCTCCTCGCTTCCCGATCTGGATGATGCCAGGGACAGTCTTGACAGAGACGAGATCGTGACTGCAAAGGACCTCGAGCTGGACTATGGGGCAGAGATTGATCTGAAAAAGGATTATACAGGCATAAGTATCCCGGACAAAAAGAAAATCTCAGTCTCCTTTTATGAGGCAAAGAATGAGGACGGGAAGAGCTTTTCGACCAGCCGGGCGGACACCTACAAGGCTGTTTATTATGCGGAGCCTGTCAACACAGAACACCCCGCATACCGCTTCAGCCGGAATGTCACAGTCAGGGAAGAAATGAAAGAAAAGGCCGCAGCAAAAAGTTCTGCTACAGAAACAGGCGGAACGGCATCGAAAGCTGAATCTGTCACTTCTTCCGGAAAAGCATCCGCCGGAGATTCAGGGAAGAGCGCTGAAAGTGAGGAAGATGCGGAATCAGACTCATCTGCGAAGGCATCAGATGAAGCTGTCACGAAAACCGGACTCAATGCATCCGGAGCAGAAAAGGAAACGAAGGAATCTTCTGCCGCTGCATCCACTGTGGCAGTTCCGGAGGGTTCTGTTTCCCGTTTTCTCGAAAGTGCTGGAGCAGATTACGAAACTGTCTCTGTAAAAGAAAAGACGGCAGCTGCCAATTCTGGAACTGCTTCCGTGAAAGCCAAGGCGACAGCCGTTGATTCCGAAAACACAGAGGCTAAGGAGAAAGAAGAAGCTTCATCCGGAGAAACCGCAGTTACTGCCTCCGAAGAAAAAACGGGCACCGAAGACAAAGCGGTGTCAGTTGAAGCAAAAGATACTGAGAAGGAGACAGGATTCGATGCAAAAGAGAAACCTGCAGATGACTCCGGCACCACAGTGAAGGAAGACGCAGAAGGAAACAGCTCTTCGGCAAAGAAAGCGGATACAGAAGCTCCTAAAGACAAGGAAGCTGCTGTCAACACCGTATCCATAGAAGCCACAAACGGCGCCGAAGCAGGAACAGAGGCTGCAACCTCATCCGTCGGATCCACTGAATCTGCTTCTTCGGAAAATCTGGAGCAAAAGCTGGAAGACGCAGAGAACCAGGATACCTACGATGAGGATTCCGGGTGGAGTGTATCAGGAGTCCTGAAATGGGCGACTGAAGAGGAAGAGATCTCCCTGGCGGAGATGGGAGTTGGCGATTCCGTCACCTTCGATATGCCCAAAAAGAAGATGGCGCTGAAAGCAGCTCCTTCAACCGGCACTATGAAGGTTGAGATCACAAAAGGGGAAAAATATCATTACAATGACTACGACCTGGGGCATTTCTGGACCCATCCCTACTATGTGAAGTACGGCAATATCACCGCGACAGCATACTGTATCGAACCTTCTAAAGGTGCTCCTGATTCCGGCACATACACCATCACAAAAATGAAGGACAGCAAGACGCTGGCAAAGGTCTGCTACTACGGTACCAAGTACTCAGGGGATGAAGGTTTCTTCGCTGAGCGGTATCCAGACTTTCCGGCCATGGAGCGATTTATCATCACCCACATCGCAGCCGGTTACGCCAATCAGGGCGATGAAGCGTTTGCAGGGACCAATGAAAAGGGTAAAAAGCTCGCGTTGGAGATGTACAACTACTGCCAGAGCATGCCCGATATCCCGGATGTAGACATGGAGCTCACGCCCGAAACAGTGACAGCTTACGTGGACGGTACCACCCAGCGGACAAAGGAGATCACTTTCAAAGCAGATACTCTGCAGACGATCACCTTTAAGCTCCCTGCAGGTGTTAAGCTCCACAATGTCACAACAGGCAAGACCAGCGCGGCAGGTGCGACTGTGGAGATCCCTGGAGGAACGAGGTTTTATTTTTCCGCTCCGCTGACGCAGGCTCAGAGTACAGGCAAGACCTGGTACTCAAAACTCAACGGCAGTGTCACCAAGGATTACTCCGCCTACATGATCGCGGGCGGTTCCGATGAGGAACAGGATCTCGCACTCGTTTTCGGAGAAGCCGTAGACGCAGAAGCCAAGTATGTGGAACTGACCGTGACCTGGGTCGAGAGCGCGAAGCTCACCATTACCAAGACCAATGCCGCTGGTTCGAAAAAGCTTCCCGGCGCGGTGTACGGAGTTTATTCCGACAAGGCATGTACAAGCCTGCTGGTAAAGATGCCCCCCACAGATGCAAACGGCACTTCCACTGTGGAGCTCAATGCTTCCGGAACCGTGTATCTGAAAGAGCTGACTCCGCCCAAAGGTTTTAAGCTTTCCACAGAAGTGACTGCAGTCAATCTTGCGGCTGGTACGACCGTGACAAAGAGCTTCAAGGACGATGAGATCATGGGATCCATCAAGGTCACCAAGCAGGGCCAGGTCCTGACCGGAGCCACATCGGACAGCAGCGGAACCACATTCAAATACGAAACAGACAAACTCCCCGGAGCAACCTACAGCGTGACAGCAGGTGCGGACATCACTTCCGCGGACGGGACCGTCGTCCACAAGAAGGGAGCTTCTGTCGGCACGATCAAGACCGGGAGCAATGGTGAGGGAAGCCTCTCCAACCTGCACATGGGAACATATGTGGTCACAGAGACTGGCGCCCCCGCAAATTATGTAAATAAAGGGGAAAGCAAGACTGTTACCCTCACGGCAGGAAGCACCAGTGCTGATGTGACCGGTACAGCGACTTTCAGTAATGACCGTCAGAAGGTGGAAGTTACGGCTGTAAAACAGGACAAGCTTACTCAGACCGTCATCCAGGGCGCCGTCTACGGACTCTATGCCGACGCGGACATTAAAAACGCCGCAGGAACGGTCATTGTCAAGAAAGATGCCCTGATCGGGAAAGTAACGACCGGTTCGGACGGAAAGGGAAAGTTCTCTGCCGACCTTCCGATCGGGAATAAGTTCTATGTCAAAGAACTCTCTGCTCCGACCGGCTATAAGCTGAACGGCAGTGATGTCTACCACTTTACGGCTGCCTACACCAACGATAAAGAGGCATCCATTACTTTTTCCCATACCTTCACCAACGAGGAGATCCGTGGGAAGATCACCATCTACAAGGAAGGCCAGGTGCTTTCCGGAGCAGATGTAACGGATGCAGGGACCACTTTTAAATACGAGTCCCGTAAACAGAAGGGAGCCACCTTTGCGGTCTATGCCGGTGCAGATATCAAGTCTGCAGGCGGAAAAGCGATCTATAAGAAGGGTGACCTCGTAAAAGACGGCCTTACAACAGGCGATGATGGAAGTATTGTCCTCGACAACCTTTATCTCGGAACCTATACCGTAAAGGAGACCGGCGCACCGAAGGATTTCGTGCTGAACAATGAGAGTAAGGACATCACCCTGTCCCTTGCCTCCTTGTCCGGTGAAGTGGTGCTCGGGGACGTGACCATCAAAAATGACCGTCAGAAGGCAAAAGTAACAGTTGTGAAACAGGACGATACCACAAAGAACCCCCTCTCCGGAGGCATCTTTGGGATCTATGCCGGGGCTGACATCAAGTCCGCAGACGGTAAGGTCGTCGTCAAAAAGGATACGTTCATTGAGAAGGTTACGACAGGAGCAGACGGAAGCGCTGCCTTCAAATCGGATCTTCCCATCAACAACAGCTACTATGTAAAAGAGATCCAGGCTCCGAAGAATTACTTCCGGAACCAGACCGACACTTTCAAATTCACGTTCAATTACACCAATGAGAAACAGGCGGAAGTCGCGTTCTCCCATACATTTGTAAACGAGAGGGTGAATGCACGGATCGATCTGACCAAAGTTGACAAAGAGACCGGCATCCCCCAGGGCGATGCTAAGTTCCTCAAAGCGACCTATGGCCTCTTTGCCCGTGAAAACATCTCCCATCCCGACGGGAAGACAGGTGTCCTGTACAAGGCAGGTGCACAGGTGGCTACGCTGACGACTGACGCCGACGGGAAAGCGTTTGTGGAAGACCTGTATCTCGGAAAATATTTCATCAAGGAGCTGATCCCTTCCGAGGGCTATCTTCTGGATGAAACAGAGTATGACATCGACTGTGCCTATGAGGGAGACCTTGTAAAGACAGTCAAAAAAACCTGTACTTCCAAAGAACAGGTGATCAAGCAGCCTTTCCAGGTGATCAAAGCCGCTGACAACGGCAAGACCGATGCGGACCTGCTCAAGGGCGTGGGATTCTCCGCCTACCTGATCAGTTCGCTGAAGACAAAGCCTGACGGCAGCTATGATTTCACCGGCGCAAAGCCCATCGTACTGACCTCTGATGGAAAGACAGAGATGTTCACGGACAAGAAGGGATATGCAGTTTCCATCCCGATCCCTTACGGAAAATATATTGTCCGCGAGACCACGACACCCCACAACTTCACACCCGTCGATGACTTCAAAGTGACCATCACTGAGAACCATCCGACGACACCGCAGCAGTGGCGTGTCCTCCTTGATGATGAGTTTGAGGCAAAGCTTAAGATCATCAAGAAGGATGATGAGACAAAGAAGAACGTCCTCCTTCCGGGGACGGAATTCAAGGTTTTTGACGTAAACGCAAACGAATACGTTGAACAGGTGACCACTTATCCGTCCGTGACGACCCATAAGTCCTATTTCACGGATGAGAACGGCTGGCTGATCCTGCCCAACAACCTCAAGCCCGGGCACTACCGGATCGAGGAGGTCATGGCTCCGGCAGGATATGTAAGGAACCCTGACACATTTGAAGTGGATGTGGACACCAATACGGCCTACCAGGTGGATAAAACATCCGGGGATGCCATCATTGAAGTCGAAGTCGCAAACCATCCCGTCAAGGGTGAACTTTCCATCAGGAAATCCGGCCAGGTCCTGACTTCCTTTGACACAGATTTCCACTTTGAGGAGCGCGGTCTTGCCGGTGCAGAGTTCACTGTCTATGCGGCGGAGGATATCTTCACACCGGATTTCCAGAAGGACAAAGACGGTAGCAGGATCCGGATCTATGAGAAGGATTCCATTGTCACAACTGTAACAACGGATGAATCCGGGAGTGCGGAAGTGAGCGACCTCCCCCTTGGTACTTACCGTGTGGAAGAGACAAAAGCTCCGGAGGGCTTTGTCCTGAACACCGAGCCGCAGGAAGTGACCTTCTCTTATCAGGACCAGGAGACTCCGGTGATCGAGCAGGCTGCGGGATTTACCAATGAACGCCAGCGTGTGGAGATCTCTGTGGAAAAACAGGATTCTGAGACCGGGGCAAAAGTCGAAGGGGCTGTTTTCGGACTCTATGCTGCAGAGAACATCAACACAGCAGAGGGCACTATGCTGGCAGATGCGGATATGCCTCTCGTGGAGACTGATACTCTCCTTGCGGAAACAGTATCCGGCAAAGACGGCATTGCTGTTTTTGACCTGGACCTGCCGCTCGGGCAGTACTACGTAAAAGAGCACAAAGCTCCGGCTGGATATATTTCCTCCGACGAAGTGATCACTTTCGATGCTTCCTATCAGGGACAGGATATCCCTGTTGTGAAGCTGAGTGCAGTAAAGAAAAATGAACCCACAAAGGTCGAATTTACAAAATCTGACATCACCAGTGCCGAAGAGATCGACGGAGCGGTCCTGACGATCCTTACCCGCAGTGGGGAAGTGATCGAGCGATGGACCACAGTCAAAGGCGAGCCTCACATGGTGCGCTGCCTGACCGCAGGCGAGTCCTATGTCCTGCGCGAAGAGACTGCACCTTACGGATACCTCCGTGCGGAAGATGTTGTTTTCACTGTGGAGGACACCGGCGAGATCCAGAAGGTCGAGATGCAGGACAAAGTTCCGACTGCACTCCTCATCATCGACAAGAAGGGAGAATTTCTGGACAAGGTAACTCCCGTGGATGCCGCAAAGGGAACGGTGGAGAACTTCTTTGAATATCTCTCCGGGACCCTGACATCCGTCACCTTCGAGGTCTATGCTGCGGAGGACATCAAAGCAGCAGACGGTGTTGCCGAAGATTATTTTAAGAAGGACGAGCTGGTGGGGACCATCACCACGGACAGCACTGGTATCGCGAAACTGGGAGACCTTCCCCTGGGCAGGTACTATGTCGTGGAGAAAGAGACCGCACACGGTTATGTCCTCGACAGTGAGCCCCGCTATGTGGACCTCACCTACCGTGATCAGTACACGGAGATCGTCGTCTATGACGAGAAGTGGCAGAATGTCCGCCAGAAGGTATCCCTGCACCTGACAAAGAAAGATTCTGAAACAGAAACAGCCCTGAAGGGCGCATCCTTCGGCCTTTATGCGGCTGAAGACATCCTGTCCGCGTCCGGTGAAGTCCTGATCAAAAAAGATGAGATGATCGAGATGAGGGCGACCAATGAAAACGGCGAGATCAGTTTCACTGCTGATCTGCCCGTGGACGGAAAGTATTATATCCGGGAAGTTTCCGCACCCCGCGGCTATGTGACCAGTGAGGAGAAGAAGGAATTTACTTTTGAATACGAAGGCGATGAAAAGGAGACAGTATCCTTTGAGTTTGCGTTTGTCAACGAACCCACTAAGGTGGAGGTCACTAAGACCGACATCACCGGCGGCAGTGAGATTCCAGGAGCACACCTCCAGGTCCTTGACTATGCAGGAAATGTAGTGGACGAGTGGGTCTCCGAAGAGAAACCTCACCTGATCAAATACCTCCACGCCAACAGGGAATACGAACTTGTTGAGCGGAAACCTGCGGACGGCTATACGACTGCGGAATCCATCGTATTTACCGTGAAGGACACCATGGAGGTCCAGAAGGTGGAGATGAAGGATGACGTAACAAAAGTAAAGATCTCCAAAACTGACATCACCACCTGCGAGGAGATACCCGGAGCGAAACTGACTATTTTTGACGAGAAGGGAAAAGTTGTAAAGACATGGAATTCCGGGAAAGAGCCTTATTACATCGAAAAGCTCCCGATCGGAAAGTACGTGCTGCGTGAGGAGCTTGCCCCCGACGGATATGTCCGGGCGGAGGACGTCAAGTTTGAAGTCAAGGACACCGGCATCGAGCAGAAGGTGGAAATGAAGGACAAGTACACGAAAGTGGAAATCTCCAAGCAGAATATGACCACCTGCAAGGAGATTCCTGGTGCCCACCTGACACTCTTTGACAAGGACGGAAAAGTGATCGAGAAATGGGTCTCCACCAAGGAACCCCATCTGATCGAGCGCCTTCCCGCAGGCGAATACATGCTCCGCGAGGAGCTTGCCCCTGACGGATACGTCCGTGCTGAAGATGTTAAGTTCACTGTTAAGGAGACCGGCGAGATCCAGAAGGTCTACATGAAGGACGACTATACCAAGGTACACGTCTCCAAACAGGATATGACTACCTGCAAGGAGATCCCCGGCGCCCATCTGACACTGTTCGACAAGGACGGCAAGGTCATCGAGAAATGGATTTCCGGCGACAAGCCCCACTACATTACGATGCTCAAACCCGGTGAGTATATGCTCCGCGAGGAGCTTGCCCCCGACGGATACCTCCGTGCTGAAGATGTAAAGTTCACCGTCAAGGAGACCGGAGACATCCAGAAGGTCTACATGAAGGACGCTTATACAAAGGTCCAGATCACCAAGACCGATATGGTGACGAAGGAAGAGATCCCTGGCGCAAAGCTGACCATCTTTGACAAAAGCGGAGAGACCGTAGAGACATGGACTTCCGGCAAAGAGCCCCACATGATCGAGAGGCTCAAGCCCGGCACCTATACCCTCCGCGAGGAGCTTGCTCCTGACGGATACATCCGTGCTGAAGATGTGAAGTTCACTGTTAAGGAGACAGGTGAGATCCAGAAGGTTGCCATGGTCGATGATTACACGAAAGTGCAGATCTCGAAGACCGATATGGTGACAAAGAAGGAGCTGCCCGGCGCAAAACTGACCATCTTTGACAAGGACGGAAAGAAAGTCGAAAGCTGGACCTCCGGCAAGGAACCCCACATGATCGAGAAACTCAAGCCTGGTACCTACACCCTCCGTGAAGTGACAGCACCCAACGGATACGAAATAGCGGAAGACGTGAGATTTATCGTGAAGGAGACCGGAGAGATCCAGAAGGTCGCTATGGTCGATGCACCGAAGGGTACAAAGACCACCACTCCTTCTTCCAGTGGCGGTGGCGGCAGCTCATCCACTCCCAAGGGCGGCAGTTCGACTCCTTCCTCCTCCATCCAGAGGCAGCACAGCAACCCCCAGACAGGCGACACCACGAATGTCATTCTGTGGATCGTGCTGATGGTCGTTGCAGGCGTCTTTGCGGGATCCTTCTGGTATGTAAAAAGAGAGATGGATAAGGAGAAGGGAAAAGAGTGAACCAGTTAACGAGTGACAGCCGCTTCGTTACTAGAAATACTAGAACGTTAGGCTACCGCAGATAATATAAATGTGCAGTCTCCGTTTGCCAAAAGCGGAGACTGCACAGAAGAAACATGGAGAAGAAACGAGGAGACCTCTACCTCTTTTACTGTCTTTAAAAAAAGGCGATGGATACCCATAGTACCCATCGCCCATTTTTATGAAATCATTAACGTATCTACCGTTTTATTCTTTATCATTAGTATCTTTCGAGAAATAGATAGTGTTCCGAACGTCATGCTGTGCCGGAACATGATCGTCATAAGATACTTCCAGTACAACACTGGTCGCATTACTATCAGGGGTATACTGGAAAATGACTATGCTTTCTTTTTCTTTCTTCGCTTTTTCAGCATTGATTGTCCGAGTATATATAGCGACATCAGGATCTTCACTATCAATCTTGTTCGCAATTCCATCTGAAAGCTCAATCTTGCAATTTTGAGCACCAGTAAATTTATATGTTATTTCAACTTCAGTGCCTATACCCTTTTTCTTTTCGGCTCCAACTGTACTGCTTATTCTTGCATAACAAGCATCATTTTGGGGGAATTCTTTTCTCTGATTCCCATATGACCAATCGCTGTCACTACCTGCAGAATAAGAGATATTCGTATTGGCCACATAATTGGTATCTATCTCCTGAACTTCTTCTTGTTTTGCAGTGTCTTCTTTTTTAGATGAAAACTTACCACATCCACATAATGACAAAACCAGAATTGAGCAAATAATAGCGTAAATCATTATATAGTTCTTTTTCATACTGCAATTCTCCTGAAACTTTACAAATTCTCAAATAGCTTTGTAAACAGCTGCTTTCCAATAGTATACACCACTTTCAATGAATCTGGCCTGAAAGATTCTCCAGAATACACTAGTTCAATAGTTCCACTAACAGCTTCTCCATTCTCGATAGCTCTCGCCCACTCATTTTCCATAGCCTTATATGGGCCACGATTTAACTCTAGTTTCATAGCTACTATATTTGATTTAGTATTATCACCATCAAATCTATCCCCAATTAAATGGCTACCATCATCTCGTGCTTTCTGAAATCCATGAGCTATTTCCTGTATTGAATCTGCGATTGGAAGACGTGCTTTGCGCTTCGTTAATTCTAATTCCTTAAAAGTCACTTTTACAATTCTTCCTAACGAATCAGTTTCATATATATGCTTACCAAGCTGATATGTACAATTCGGAAGAAGCTCATTATTGACTTTATACACTGTTCCTACAGCATCTGTTACGACAGTCTGCGCAGCCTCACCAAATCCTAGTTGAAGAACTGTGTTTGTCGGCAATTTGCCTCTTGCCATCTCCGTTAATATGGCAGCACTTATATCAACTATCTGCTTGCCTTTATTGCTAAACAAATATGGAACACTTTTTCCTGCAGAATCTAAGACATAAATTCCTTTTTTGCTATAATATGCCTTACCAACAACGGCTCCCTCTTTGTTTACTACTGACCCATCGAGTAGGATCTTAAGGATGGACCCATCCTTTAACTTTAGTTTATGAGGTAACTTTAGATTTGCTAATACAGTTCTATTAACCGCGCAGATGGCTCCCCACATATAGCCATCTGCAAATCCCTCGATGGCATATTTCCTAACAGCTTCATATGGAATATCACCTGATTTATAAGCCTTTAATGCTACATCAAGAACAGCTTTCATTGCCCCGCCAACAAAGGCTTCCTTAGCCACCTTTTGCGGAGTTGCAAAAACATAATATGTAGAGCCTTTCGTCTGATAATGTACTACCCCAACCGTAATAATGATTGCTGTTCCGACAGCAAATTTTCCGATTACTTTCGGCCAGTCAATATCATAATTTTCAATGTCTGCTGGAAGCTGATTCCTTATTTCATCTACTGTTTTTTCACCTACGACAGTCTCTATTATATAGGATTCACAGTAAAAATCTTCATCTATCGTTAGCTCATAGTTGTAATCTTCACACTTTAGATTCTCAACGATCAACTCTTGCGTTAGGTTATCTTCTGTGATTTTTGTCTGCCCAACAACATCCTCGGTAATAACTTCTTCAGGGATATATGTGACTTTTTCTTTTAATTGTTCTCTGTGACCACATCCCACAAGGCATTGAATCAATAGGCAAACAATCAATAATAGCGCTATTGTTTTTTTTATCTGCATTGTCTTTCCCCATGTCTATTCAATTACGAGTTCTACATATTCTATCCCGGCATCCATTTTGTTTTTGCAATAAACATGTTTCCCAATAATAGTCCGAAGATTCCTTATATTCGCCTCTTGTCCACTGCAGAATTCTAAATAACACTCTTTAGTTGCCTGAGCATTTTTCTCTTTATAAAAATCAGAGATATAAACATTATACTCATCTAGGATATCTTCCAATGGGTATTGTGAAATGTCAGAAGAATCCTTGCCTTCATCTAACTCTGATTCCTGCTCAAAACAGAGACTAGTTACAAAACTATCCTCTCTTTTATATATACCCTTCTCAATCTCTGAATATATATCGGAAGAATATTTTTCAGCTATATAATCTCTTATATTCTTCATCCTTATTATATCTCCTATTCAAAATACCAATTTTAAATCTTTGTGTCATTAAAAGATATCGCATACAATCTTCCACGTATGTCTTATATCTCTTTAACTCTATTCATTCTATAGGTTTGCAAGAAGCATGTCCATATATAGTAAAGACCAGGTCATCATGGGGAATGAGTCAACGCAATCTTGGAAAACGACCATGTATCTCATCTAAGATACAATAGTATCTGACTTACAAAAGAAGTCTCTGTCAACTATTCCCATAGTCAATAACTGAGTAGATTTATACCAGCGGTAGAATGACATTCTCAGAAACCTGGTTTATCATATTCATACAGGTAACAAATTTACGAAAGGAAAAACTGCGAGGATTACTAAGATGATGGCTATGTTTGTTTTGTTCAGCTCATACGTTCTGTATCTGTCCCTTCTGCTTTCCGGCAGCAAGGTTACTTTGGCGTGTGAGAATTCTCTGGCAAAACACTGGCTTAACTGAACTCTATCTGAGAGTGTAATGGTTATTAGGCCGCCTGCCTGGAGCATTTCCACGCAGGCGGTTTTTTATTTATGGGTCGGTACGGCGAATTGGCGAAGCCAGCGGACTGTAAATCCGTCACCCTTGTGGTAAACATTGCAGGTTCGAGTCCTGCCCGGCCCACGATCTGCTCCCGTGTCCCAACTGGAAGAGGAATCCGGTTTAAACCCGGTTCAGTGAGGGTTCAAATCCCTCCGGGAGTATGTCATATTATCATGTCCCTGTAGCAGAATTGGTATATGCGGCGGGCTAAGAACCCGCGCCGGACTCAGATCCATGTGAGTTCAAGTCTCACCAGGGATACTTATGCGGGAGTGACGGAACGGAATACGTACCTGTCTCAGTCACAGGTTTTTGAGGGTTCGAATCCCTTCTCCCGTACTGAAAAAATAAGCCCGGATGCGAAACTGGGAAACGAGCATGACTAAGGATCATGTGCTCTTAATGAGCTTGCGGGTTCGAATCCCGCTCCGGGCACTATGCCGTGATGCCACAATGGCTACTGGGCCGGTCTTGAAAACCGGTGACCCGTGAAAATGGGCTGGGAGTTCGAATCCCTCTCACGGCGCTTATCAATATCGGCAGATATGCAAACTGGCGAAGCAGGCGGTCTGTAAAACCGTTGCCTTCGGGCGTTGTAGGTTCAAATCCTACTCTGCCGACTCTATGCCGCAGTCCCTCAACTGGTGGAGGCACTGTTTGGAAGACAGTTGGTCGGAGAAAAACCGGCTTGCAGGTTCGAGTCCTGTCTGCGGCGCTGTCATATTTGGAGACGTGTGCTAACTGGCAGGCAGCCTGTCCCGAACACAGGTAATCCGAAAGGGTTTGGGGGTTCAAAGTCTCCGTTCCACTCCGGTCGGCGCAGAGCCGACGGTCTTCGCTCCGCTACGGTCGTCGCTTAACGGACGGTCTCCGCTCCGCTTCGGTCGTCGCAAAACCGAGGTCCCCCGGACCTCGTGCGACCCCGGACGTCCAGCGACCCCGGACGTCGTGCGCCCCCCGTCTTCGCTTATAAGCCGCTTTGGCAGAATTGGCAAATGCACCTGCCCGCTAAGCAGGGGCCGGTTGATCCGGCATCCGGGGTCGGGACCCGGGAGCGGCGCTCATCCAGGGAGCAGCTGGTTTTCCTGGCTTTTTCTAAAAACCTGTAACAAATCCCTGAATTTATACTACGAGTATAATGACAAGGTTTTTAAATGGTGTTATAGTGAAAGTCAGAAAAAATAGAACCGCAGGTTCGGAAAGGAAAGGCAATGCTGCAGATACATACATTCAATACACGCAATACATATCGCCCGAATGATCTTCAGGGAACCATTATGCCCGCAGCTGAAAAAGCTGAATGGCTTAATAAGGTATGCCTTTTCAAGGCCGGATCAAGTGGATATCTGGATCCAGGTGTGTTTACACATACTCTGGAATGAACAGACTGGTCACAGCTTATGTTGCTGATACTTCCGCTTGTCCGAAAAGGCAGGCGGTTTTTTATTTGCGCGAAAGCAATGAGCCATGCGCAGACAGGATGACAGACGGCCAGTGAGAGCTCGCTCTCAACTGGACGTATG
>Ga0310695_10001592_pt1 | contig 52466 bp, 39 predicted proteins | sample RumenRJG_04DNA_FD_203882 | JGI IMG/M metagenome (GOLD analysis project Ga0310695, IMG submission 203882) | Bovine rumen microbial communities from Lethbridge, Alberta, Canada - RJG_04 (v2) (version 2) | ecosystem: Host-associated > Mammals > Digestive system > Stomach > Rumen | place: Canada... | reverse complement strand
TTTCCGCAGTTGCGGTGTTCCAAGTATAAAGGAGTTCATGTATAATGGAAGCTGCTTGAGAATCTCAGTCAGAGTAACCTTAATCGGCTGGGGAACGCGCTACCGCCGAAGGCGGTTTAGTTCTCTCATGGGATATCCTCCTTTATTATTTGACGGTCAATGACCGCCTGTTAAAACGGATCTCCGCCGTTTTAATCTCTTTATAAATAATTGTCATTTTTATGTATTGTATATGTATTGTTTGTGATTAATGGTTATTGGAAACGTTCCCGATGACAAATTGATTCTAACCGACTGATCAGTTCTTGTCAATAGAATTTGGACATATTTCAGAATACATTTCAAGCTTCGGCCACAAGCCGTTTTGTATCAAGACCTGCCGCATCCGGACTGTTCATCCCGGATCACGGACCGACAGCAAAAAAGCTCCCCTCACATGCTGTGAGGGGAGCCGGGGATGCTTTATGGAGATTATTCCTTGACGCCGCCCAGTGCAACGCCCGCGATAATGTACTTGCTGAAGGCAAAGTACACGATCAGCAGCGGCGCCGCCGTCAGGGTCAGGCCCAGGTAGATGGAACCGTACTCTGTGCGGTAGATATCGCCACGCAGTTCCTGAACCATCATCGGCAGGGTCTTCAGGCTGGAATCGGACAGCAGCATCAGGGGGGTCAGGTAGTTGTTCCAGGCACCGATCATGGCCATGATACCCATGGTCGCCATAGCGGGGATCATGATCGGAATAACAATCCTGTTGAAGATACTGAACTCTCCGCAGCCGTCAATCCGGGCTGCTTCCACCAGGGAGATCTGGAAGTTGGCTTCCAGGTACTGCCGGAAGAAGAAGACGGTCGCCGCAGCCGCGATGGAGGGGATAATCAGGGCCAGCAGATTGTTGGTCATGCCGATCTGATACATGAACATGAAGAAACCGGTACCGGTAACCTGTCCGGGGATCATGATAATCGCCATCACCACCGCGTACAGGAACTTGTTGCCCTTGAACTGATAAACCTTGAAGCCATACGCCGTCATGGCGGAGAAGTATACAGAGAGGATCGTGGAACCGAAGGCGATAATCGCGCTGTTCCGGAAACCGGTGGCCACGTTCCAGTTCTTACTGGTCAGCACCTGCCAGTTGCTTCCCACAAAGTTGCCGGGAATCAGGCTGACACTCCGCTGAATATCCTGGCTGGAGCGGGTCGCATTCACGATCATCATCCAGAAGGGAACAATCGCCAGCAGGCTCAGCACCGTGCAGAACACGTAGATCATGCTCCGTTTGCTGTTATGGACGGAGGAAATATGCATCGCAAACGCCACGATCGGGCAAGCCACGAGCAGGGCGGCAACGAGGCCGCTGATCTCCGCGTTGGCATAAGGAAGCTTGATCGGAAAAGCGCCCAGCCGGAGCAGGTTATAGATGATCAGGATGATACCGATCAGATGGGCAAAGCTCGCAAAGGTGTAGAGTTTGCTGACCGGTTTGTTTCCTGTCAGCATCACCAGGATCAGCGCAATCGCGATCATGGCGAACGCTACCCAGACGCATGTGTAATACGCCGGGAAGTTGGTATCATACAGCTTATACTGATTGATCACGCTCTGGTCAATTTCCAGTTCGGCAGGCAGCTGTCCGGGCAGGAAAGAATAGCCCAGGCTTTCTCCGCCGGCGCTGCTGGCTTCCGCCTGCTGCGCAAGCAGCGCGTCCAGCTTGTCCTGTTCCTTCTGGACTTTCTTGCGCTGCTTTTCAATGTCTGCTTCACTCTTTTTGCCGCCGTCAATCCAGCGCTGCAGCTGGGTCTGGGCGCTGTCCACCTTGCCCTGCTGCTTCTCGATATCGCCCGACAGTGCGCCGGCAGTGTTTTCCCGGAATTGGGCAATCGGCAGAAACATCGCCAGGAGGGTAATGACCATCAGAACCGCAAATGCAATTTTCGTAGCGGATTTCATTTGATCGCCTCCTTCCTCGCAGCCTTACCGGGCTTGGGTTCATGATCATTCAGCACATAGCGGATGATCAGGGAGCCGATGATAATAATACCGAACAGCACAATGGAAGCCGCGCTGGCCATGTTGAAGTTATGGGATCCGGTGAAACCCTGGGTGTAGATGAACCGGGCCACGGTATTGGTGGTCTCGTTCGGGTCGCCCTGGGTCATCATGTGCGGCACATCGAACATGGTCAGACCGCCGACCAGAGAGGTGGTCAGGTTGTAGACCAGGATGGGCTTAATCAGCGGCAGGGTGATCTTCCAGAAGGTCTGGCGGCTGGAGCAGCCGTCCACCAGCGCCGCTTCAAACAGGCTGGGGTTGATACCGGAAATACCGGCGATCATGATGATCATCGTATTGCCGGTCCACATCCACCACTGGATGAAGGAAATCAGGCCGCGGCTCCATTCCACAGACCGGAAATAGTTCACGGGCATATTCACAATGCCTGAAGTCTGCAGGAAGGTGTTGATCGGCGCCACCGGGAAAGCAAACAGGGACATGAACAGCATACCGATGGTAGCAGCGGTAATGATATTCGGCATGAAGATCGTGGTCTTGAAGAAACCCTGGCCCTTCAGGTGAAGCCGGCTGTCAGTAAACCAGCTGGCCAGGATCAGGGCGAAGCCCAGCTGAGGAACGAAGTTGAAGAACCACATGATCATGGTGTTCCCCAATGAACCCCAGAATTTTCCGAAAACCAGGCTGTTTGAATCAAACAGCTGTTTGAAGTTGTTAAAGCCGATGATATTGTTGTTCAGGATTTTTTCCCATCCCATAGCGTCCGTCAGGGACGTCCTGAACGTGAAGAAAATCGGGTACAGCTGGAAAATCAGGAATACGATGAAGAAAGGCGCTATAAAGAAATAGCCCCAGTTGCTGTAGCTGACGGATTTGATCTTTTTCTTAACCGCCGGTTGAGCCTGCATACGTCCACCCCTTTTCTGTGTCTTAGAAACAGCAAGAGAACGCTTTCCCTTGCGTAAACGTTGATAACATTATAATAACCCGTTGATAAGCGCTTACGCAAGAGAAAGCAAAAAAGTTTTCTCCTGGCAAGAAACGGGGCTGTCTCCTCGCAGGAGACAGCCCCGCAAGACTGCTTATTCAGCAACCTTATTGTGCGGATAAATTATTCCACAGTGATGGTGTTGATGGCAGCAGCAACAGCGGTCTTGAAGTTCGCGATCGCTTCGTTGATGTCTTCAATTTCACCGGCCTCGTAGGGAGAAGTAACGTTCTTGCTCCACAGGTCGTTGATGGTGGCATCGTACTGGCTCATCAGAGCGCCGTTAGCCAGAGCCGCAGCCTTGGCGAAGATGGCGTAATGATCCTGTCCGCCCAGGAAGGGGTTCGGGGTGCCGCCGTTGGCCAGGATGGTTTCCACAGCCTTCGCGCTGCCCACGAAGTCGCCGCTGTCAGCAGCATACTGGGTCAGGAAGTCATCGTCCAGGGTGAAGAACTTGATCAGGTCGTGCATAGCGGCCTTCTTGGCGTCGTCCGCGGTAGCAACCTTCGCAGCGTTCACGCCCATCCAGGTGCCGCCCCAGCTGTAAGCCACGGGGCCGTCCGTGATGCGCCAGTCACCATAGGTGCCGTTGCCGTTCTCGAGGTTGTAGGTGGACAGTTCTTCTTCGGTCATCTTGTCGTTGGTGCCCTGGCCGCAGTTGGGCTTCAGGGTGTAGTGCAGACCCCAGGTGGGCAGGAAGTAGCACAGCGTTTCGTTCACGCCTTGCATACCGGCGAACCAGGTCTCGCCCCAGGCACCGGCCTTCTGGGTCAGGTCATCCTGATACATGGTCTTAACCAGTTCTTCGAAGTCGAGCAGCTCGTCATCGATGTTCAGCTTGCCATCGACAACCCAGCCAGCAGCGCGCTGATACTGATAAGCGTTCCAGATGTCGCCGGAACCGGTGACCATCTTGCAGGCGCCTTCAGACTTCTCTTTCAGTTCCTCAGCGGTCTCGAGGAAGGTATCCCAGTCAGCAACCTTCGCCTGCATTTCTTCAGGAGAGGTCACGCCCAGGTACTTCTCGGCCAGAGAGGCACGATACATCAGGACGCCGGGGGTGGACTGCCAGGACAGGCCCTTCTGGACGCCGGCAGCATTCTGACCAATCTGAGCCATCACGGGGAAGGCAACAGACAGTTCTTCGTCGGTGAAGCCGATGTCTTTCAGATCACCGGTCCAGTCCATTTCGACGTAGTGCTTCACGAAAGCAGCTTCCAGAGTGAAGATGTCGGGAGCTTCGTCGCTGGCGGCATCGCTGCCCAGCAGGGTGTCAACCTTGGTGGTATAAGCATCACCGTCGGTCGGATAGATCTGGAAGTCGAACTCGATTTCAGGATGGTTGGGAGCGTAGTACTTCTCAATCATGCCCTGCAGTTCGTTGGTGAAGGAATAAACGACCAGTTTGATTTTGGCGTCTTCAGCAGTCGCGATGCTCATGCAGCCGAGCACGAGAGCCAGAGCCAGGACCAGGGAAAGGACCTTTTTCATGATGGGTATCCTCCTTTTTATTTTGCGGCATGCAACCGCAATATTCTCAAACAGCGCACTCGCTGTTATCGACAGTGTAATTCATCAAATTCGATTTCTCTTAAGCGATGAACAGTATACCCCCCTTCCCCTGTTTTTGCAAGCACAAAATGTAGGTTTTATGGGCATTCTTCCCCTTTTTAGACATGTTTGGGGGGCTATGGTATCGTTATCATCCCTTGTAAACCAACGTTTGTTAATTTTTGCTTTTTTTCGTATTTTTGTGTGTTTTTTTCCGGTTTTGTTTCATTTTGATCCTCCCATACAAGCTATTCAACGAAAAAACCCGGAAACAGACGTTCCGGGTTCAAATTACACCACAATATATAGTGGTATCAGATCAGGGTTCCTGATTCAGCTTTTTCAGCAGCTCCTCCGCCTCTTCCGGCGACGTTCCGCCAAAGCTGAAGGCACCCCGCAGGGGCATATAGTTCATCATCGCCGTGTTCATCTCATCCGTTATGGCTTCCTTCGCGGCGTCCGATTCGCCTTCCTTTTCACTGTGCCCGAAGGTCTCCCTGGTTTTCCGCATAAACTCACGCATCAGCGGCGCCGCCTTCGGATCCGCCATGATGTCCATCAGGATACTGTTAAGGGTATAACGCCTGGGCAGTTCCGCCGTGGATTCCACCGTCACCTCCGCCTTCAGCGGCAGATTCCGGCTGGAATCCCCCGCTTCGATGTCAAACACGCCGGTTTCCACATGCCAGTCATGGATCTGTCCGTTCCAGTAAGCAAAACTCCGTTTATCCAGCATGAAGGAAACCTCTTTGCTTTCGCCGGGTACCAGGGCAATCTTCGCGAAGCCCTTCAGTTCCCGTACCGGGCGGATCGGCGTGCTTTCCCGATCTCCCACATACAGCTGAACCACTGTCTTGCCGGCGCGGCTGCCGGTGTTTTTCACGGTCAGGGTGACCGTCAGTGTTTCCGTATCCTTTATTTTATCCGCGCTGAGCTTCAGATTGCTGTATTCAAAGGTGGTATAGGACAGGCCGTACCCGAAAGGGAACAGTACCTCCATTTTCTTTTTGTCATAATACCGGTAGCCGACAAAGACGCCTTCCCGGTATTCCGTCACATTGCCTTCCCCGCCGTAGAACAGGTAGGAAGGATTATCCTCCAGTTTCAGCGGGAAGGTTTCCGGCAGGCGTCCGCAGGGATTCGCGTCCCCGAAAAGCACCCGCACGGCAGCCTCACCCACCGCCTGGCCGCCCAGATAAGCTTCCAGCACGGCCTTCACCTTTCCGATCCAGGGCATCTCCACCGGCGCGCCGTTATGCAGCACCACCACGGTGTTGGGATTGGCCTCTGCCACCGCTTCAATCAGTCTGTTCTGGCAGTCCGGCATCCGCAGGTGCGTCCGGTCATAGCCTTCGGACTCATAGGAGTCAGGCAGACCGGCAAACACTACAGCCGCTTTCGCCTTCTTCGCGGCCGCCACGGCTTCCGCGATCTCCGCGTCCGTCGCCTCGTCCTTCGCGACAGAATAACCGCGGGCAAAGGTAATATTCAGGTCCTTTGCCGCTTCCAGCGCGCCGGTTGTCCTGAAGCTGTTGATATGGCTGCTCCCGCCGCCCTGATACCGGGGCTTCTGCGCAAATTCGCCGATGAAGGCGATTTCATCCTCTTTGTTCAGCGGCAGCAGGGCGTCCTCGTTCTTCAGCAGCACCATACACTCCGCGGCTATATCCGCCGCCAGCGCGTGCTGGGCTTCCTGATCCCAGGGAGTGTCCGGCTTCGCTTTTTCCAGGTACCGGTACACAATCTTTAGGATCCGCTCGCAGGCCTGGTCCACCAGCTTTTCATCCAGTTTTCCGGCTTTGACGGCCTCCACAATCTTCCGGTCGTTAACTCCGCCGGAAGAAGGCATTTCCAGGTCCAGCCCCGCCGCGACGCCGGCTACGCGGTCGGACACCGCGCCCCAGTCGGACATCACGTATCCCCTGAAACCCCATTCCTTCCGGAGCACATCCGTCAGGAGCCAGGGATCTTCCGAAGCATAAACACCGTTGATCCGGTTATAGGAACACATCACTGTCCAGGGGTCCGCTTCCTTCACCGCCATCTCAAAGGCAGGGAAATAGATTTCCCGGATCGTCCGTTCATCCGCTTCGGAAGAGGAGCTCATCCGGCGGTGTTCCTGGCTGTTCAGGGCAAAATGCTTGATGCTGGTTCCCACATTCCGGCTCTGAACACCCCGGATCATTGCCGTTGCCATCCGGCCGGCCAGATAGGGATCCTCAGAGAAATATTCAAAGTTGCGGCCGCACAGGGGGCTGCGCTTGATGTTCACCGCCGGTCCCAGCACCACCGAAACCTGCTCATGCTGGCAGCTGTCCCCGATGGCTTCGCCCATCCTGCGGATCAGTTCCGGATCAAAGGATGCTGCCGTCGCGCAGGCCGCGGGAAAACAGACCGCTTTGATACTGTCATTGATCCCCAGATGATCCGCCTTGTCATCCTGCTTGCGCAGTCCGTGCGGCCCGTCGCTGACCATGGTCCGCGGAATTCCCAGCCGCTCCACGGCTTTGGTATGCCAGAAATCGTCTCCGGAACAAAGACCGGCCTTCTCCTCCAGGGTCATCTGTGAAACCAGTGCCTTGATGTCCATTTGTTCATTCTCCTTTTCGTTTGGTATGTCTCGCTTTTTTGCCTGTTGTATTTCTGCCGGCAATGCGTCTTCGGGAAAGCCTGTCAGACGGTTCCGTCCTCCGCGTTCCACTGCCCGTCAAGCCAGCGGATCCGGGCATTGACATAATCCACGATCTTTCTGCCTTCCGTCAGCTTGCCTGCGTTTTCCTCTCCCAGGTCACCGGCCAGGTCTTCAATGTCTGCCAGCACCTGCCGGGTGGTCTCCGTCAGCACGCCGCTGCCGGACAATGCTTTCCACCTTTCTCTCACAATGGACCGGAATCCCTCCAGCTTCATGGCCAGCACAAACCAGGGGTTGGAATTGTCCATTCCCTGGATATGATTCTGGAAAGTGCCTGCGTAAAACCCGCCGTCCGGCGGTTCTATATACCCCCAGCTGAGATCCCAGGGGCCCAGGAATGTCAGTTTCTTATACCGGCTGTCAGCGGAGAAATCAATCGCCATATAGAAACTGCCGGCGCCCACGTCGTAATTCTGAACCAGCTCCTCCAGAATCAGCATATCCGCCAGGGATTCCAGATCCAGCAGCTCATTCACCGCCTCAAAGGCTGTCAGGTTCTCCGCCGGCACCGGCCGCAGCTCCTCATCCAGCCGCACAGCCTCCCCGTTGGCCGCCGCTTCATACAGCACGCTGTAAACACCGTTCAGCCATTTTTCAATATACTGTTCCTGTTTTTCATCCTGCACGTCGCTTTTGATCGCGTAATACGTTCCCTTCACCACGCGCTTGCGTCCGGCAATGTCTTCCACATACGGTTTCTCGCCAATGCCGAAACCGGGATGCTCATCATCCGGATAGTTGTCCATCTCCAGCAGATAGCCGATCTCCGTCCGGGTTTCCCCCTCCTCCGGCTCATAGACGTCCATCCTGTCCCGGGCCGCCTGGTTCTGTTCGCACAGGAGGTAAATGCCCAGGTCCTTTCCGTTCAGGTAGAGGTTCACGAACATACAGTCGCTGCTGTAATACTTCCCCTCAAAGATGGTTTCCGCCAGCCGGAAGCCCATATAGTCCGGGCAGAGATGCCAGTAGGTCCGCAGCAGCACCCAGTTCCGGTACTTCAGGCCGTTATGCAGGCCCAGCATGTTCTGTTTCTTTTCAAAACGGATCCGGTATGGTTTTTCTTCCCCCTGTTCCGCGGTGGAATTGCCGCGCACACGGATCCCGCATTCTGCGGTCAGCTCATAGGCTTCGTCGCAATTGAACACTGCGATAGTCGCCGGGACATAGGTTTCCCGGGACAGAACAGGCTGCCCCTCCTCTGTCACAATATGAATGCAGGGATGCTCTTTCCCCGCTCCAACCTCTTCAGAGAGTGCACATCCCGTCCAGATCACCGCCAGCAAAACCAGAAACAGGATCATGATCAGCCGTTTCATCCGTATACCCCGTGCTTTCATCTGTACTGTATCTATTTATAATAATGATAGCATATGCGAAAAGTCTCCGTCAAAACAAACCGGGCCCTCTCCGGAACACAGTCCGGAAAGAGCCTCTGCGCACACGTCCGGTTCCGCGAAATCACATCACAGCAGTTGACAAAACCCGCCTGCGGGGGTAGGCTTATATCATGAAAGGAGGATCGGTTTCATGCTCTGGAAGATGATCGGTGTGCTGCTGTTTAAAGGCGTAATGACTTCCCTGTAAGGGGGAAGTATACCTTTTTTAGCCGGCGCTGACATCCGTCACTGCATAACCGGTTCTCTGGTGTATGTTCTCCTTAACCAGTAAAATCAACGTTAAGGAGTTATTTTTATGTCCAAAATCAAAAATCAGATTCGCAAGCTTTATGCTTCATCCATACTCGGCAATCTGTCCCTGACCGGCGCCTGGGTCGCCATCCTGGCCTCCCGCGGCTTCTCCCTGGTGGAGATCGGCCTGGCGGAAACCGCCTACCACGCCGCCAGCCTGCTGATGGAGATTCCCTCCGGCACCCTGGCGGATGTATACGGAAGAAAAAAGATGCTGATCATCAGCACCCTGATTCACATCCTGGCCGGAGCCGTCATGATCCTTTCCAACAACCTGGCCCTGGTCTGTCTCTCCATCGCACTGTACGCGGTCTGCGACAGCTTTGCCTCCGGTTCCGGCGAAGCCCTCGCCTATGATTCACTCAAATCAGCCGGGCAGGAACAGGTCTACGACCGGTACGAATCCACTCAGCTGATTATCTACCGGCTGTGCAGCGGCGTTTCCACCCTGTGTGCGGGATTTGCCCTGATTATCGGCTACCGGATTGCCTATGCCACAGGAATCATAACCTGCCTGATCCAGCTTTTCCTCCTGTTTTCCCTGGAGGAAGTCCGGCCGGACAACGCCCGCTCCGCTTCCGTTTCCGCCCCGAATGCCCTGCTGAACTGTTTCCGGGACAGCCTGCGCTTTCTGAAAAAGGAAACCCGGGCATTCCTGCTGATGATGACCAATTCCCTGATCGGCGCCGCGGATATCCTCCTGCTGTTTTTCCTGCAGGCCAAACTGCCCGCTGCCGGTATTCCGGATCATTGGCTCGGCCCGGCACTGTTTGTGATGCAGCTGGGCGGCATTATCGGTGCCCGGATCATTCTCCGTTTCAAAAAGAAAAGCTACCGGACAATCTTTGCCGTCACCGGAATCCTTGTACTGGCCGGTATCGGTCTGGAACACAGCGGGATTCCCCTGCTGATGACCGCCGGCGGCTTTATTGCCGCGCTGGCGGACGACGCCCTGCAGGTACGCACCAACACGCGGCTGCAGGACATGTTCCCTTCCGAACAGCGGGCTACGCTCATCTCCATTGAGAGTTTCACTTTCTCAATCATCATGATCGTTCTTTCACCGCTGGCCGGATGGTTTTTCTCCTTCTGGTAATCAGGCTTCGACCAGCCGGTCAATTTCTGTCTCAGAAGGTTCTTCAAACAATGACTCCACTTTCCGGAGGAGCCCCTCATCCACAAAATAGGCTGAGGGCTCCTCTTCCTTTTGCCGTGCATTGCGCTTCCGGATTCTTCTTTCCCATTCCTCCGGACTGATCCGCAGATAATGGATCTCATGCTCCGCGCCGTGTTCCGTATAGAAAGCGCGCAGCCGTTCCCGCTGCGCCCTTGTCCACAGACCCCAGTCCAGGATCACGTCCGTGCCTGTCCGGAGGATCTGCAGCGACAGGGAACAAAGGTACTGCTCCGCCCGGAGCGCATAGGTGTCATGCATTTCGCCCGCCCCTTCCGGAAACAGGGTCAGCGTTATTTCATCAATGGACAGGATCACCGCATTCCGTTCCTCCCGCAGCTTTTGCGCGTAGGTGGTTTTGCCGCAGCAGATCCTGCCGCAGGTCATGATTACTTTTGCCATTTTCCCCTCCGCCGTTTCAGTTCACCCTCCGGACGTTGTCCGCCACCTGAAGCAGGATTTCCTCACAGTCTTTGGCATTATAATACTGTTCATTTTCCTTCATGCACATCAGGATGACAGCTTCCTTGCTTTCTATATAATAGCGGCGTTCTCTTCCGTCCGGAAATTCCGCAAACCCCCGCGCCATCCGGACGCCCTGGGGATTCACATAGAGTTCCGTTTCCGTCATCCAGTCGCAGGCTTCCAGCACTTCCTCCGCCGTTTTCAGATGACGCGCCTTGCCGTCCCGGATCTCGGCGTCCAGGATCAAAGTCGCCGGTTTTTTGTCTGTTCCCTCATATTTCCAGATCACGTACCGGGTATCCGTATACCCGCGGACAAAGTGTTCCGGAATCTGAAACTCCAGCCCGTTCATGACCCGGACGCGCTCATTGGACCGTCCCGGAAGGATCAGGTAAACCCCCAGCAAGAGCAGCGACGCCAGCACCGGAACCGCGATCTTTCCGTACCGCTCCTTCTTTTCCGCCAGCTCTGCCTTTCGTTGTTTCCGTCTCTGCTTCCGGGTCAGTCCGTCTTCTCCGGAATCCTTCGGGCCCTGCCCGCCCTTCTTCAGGAAACATCCGGTCAGCGCAGTCCGGATCAGGCGGAACAGTATCACCGCGGGAACGGTGCAGGCCAGCACCGCAGCAATATACAGCGGCACTTTCCGGATATAGTAAAGACTTTTGGAGATGTCCAGGAAGTTATACCCGAACAGTTCCACAAAAATGCCGTGGATCAGGTAGAAATCCAGCGTCACCGTGCCCAGCCAGGCCAGCGCCTTGTTGCCGAACCGCACCTTCATCATCATCAGGAACCCGCAAGCCACAAATACAAACGCCACCAGCCACTGGATTCCGGCGCTCATCAGCCGGTGCACCACCTTCAGCGGATCACCCCATTCGCCGTAATAGCCCCAGCGGTTGTTGATCAGCCATTCCGACTGCTGGAACAGCAGGAAAAAGGCCGCAAAGGAAACAATCAGCCAGAACCAGTATCCCTTTTTGAGGAACCCGGTCACCCGCTTCTCATGCTTTCCGAAAAGCAGGCCCAGCGGGAAAAGGATGATGCTGTTGTACCACCATTCTCCCCTCATCCACCAGTCATCCTGATGGTCAATAAACGCCCCGGCCACCGTATAGCCCAGCGTAAACACAAAAACCCAGAAGATCGCCGTCCCTTCCCTTTTGCAGAAACGGAAGGCGGCCCAGAACGCCAGGTAGAAGAAGGGGATGACAATCGCGTACCAGGAGTTGACATTGGCCATATGCAGGCCGGAGAGGTACCAGAGGATCTTTGTCAGATCCATCTTTTCCCCCATCAGCAGCCGGACGCCGGTATGAAGAAACTCGGAGAGATAAAAGGCGATAATGATGGGTAAAACCCTGTGCCGGAAAAACCCTTTCAGATAATCCGGTTTGCTCTTCAGGCTTTTATACAGGCCCAGGCCGCTGCAGAAAAGAAACACGCCCACCAGCATATAGCCCATCGGAATAAAGGGATCCATCCCGTGTACGATAAACGCGGAAGGATGCCACGGCGCGCAGGTTTTCTGCGACATATGATGCAGCGCGATACCAAGCGCGGCGACACCCTGCAGGATCTTTGTCTGTTTCAGGGAGGTATAGTCCTCATTCCATTCACCGCGGCCGGCATAGCGGGCGCCCCAGAAGATCAGCCCCGCCAGCAGAAAGTAAAACAGATACATCCAGTCCATATCCGGTTCTCCTTATGTTTCATCCGTTTATATCACGGGATATTGTAACAGAAGGCCCCCCTGCTGAACAGGGAAAACTGCGTATTTTATCTGTTCCTCCGAAAAAAAGTTATGCTATAATCCTTACCGTGCCGAAAACCGGCGCAGGGAAGGAGCAGAAAACATGCTGTATATCATCCGGCACGGAAAGACCGACTGGAACGTCCGGCACAAAATGCAGGGCCGCACCGATATCCCCCTCAACGAGGAAGGCCGGCAGATGGCCGAAGCCGCCCGGAAGGAATACAGGGACGTTCATTTTGATATCTGTTTCTGCTCCCCGCTGATCCGCGCCCGGGAAACGGCTGAGATCCTGCTCCGGGGCCGGGACGTTCCTATCGTGTCGGACGACCGGCTGATGGAAATGAGCTTTGGCCGTTTTGAAGGAATCGAAAACAGCTTCCAGATTCCGGACTGTCAGATCAACGAGCTTTTCTTTCACCCGGAACAGTATGTCGCCGAGCCCGACGGCGGCGAAGACCTGGACGATTTGTTCGCCCGGACCGGAGAGTTCCTCCGGGAAAAGGCGGATCCGCTGCTGAAGGAAGGAAAAGACGTACTGATTGTCGGTCACGGCGCCATGAACTCCAGCATCGTCTGCCAGGTCCGGCAGCTGCCCCGGTCACAGTTCTGGAGCGCGGGCATTGAAAACTGCAAACTGATGAAGCTTCCCTGAATGAAGAACCGCTGCCTGAAAACATACAGGCAGCGGTTTTGATTATTTCTCCCCGGCAGGCAGTGCCATGCCGTCCGGATTTTCCCGGGTCAGGTTCTTTACCCATTTGTACTTCCTGAAGCGAAGCATCACCCAGGGAATTTTGCCCACCTCGTCCAGGCAGGTACAGGCGTAAACCGCCAGCACCGGCCAGCCGAACACAAAGGCGCCCAGCAGCGCCAGCGGGATCGCGAGGCCCCACATGCATACCGCCAGGGAATACATGTCGAACACCGTATCCCCGCCGCCGTCCAGCACGCCGTTGATCGTGACCGTGTTCACACAGCGGCCGATCATATACACCGCCATGATAATCATCATCCCGGTCAGGTACCGTCCCGCCTCCTCCGAGAGGATAACAACCCGTACCACCAGCGGCGTCAGCGCCAGCACCAATGCCATGGAGGCAAACCCGATCACGTAGGAAACGTTTTTCAGTTTGATGCCGTAGGCCTTTCCCCTTTCCAGGTTGCCCGCGCCCAGCTCGTTGCCTACCATGATCCCGGCAGCGTTCCCCACGCCGTTGCACACGCAGCAGATCAGGTCCCGGACCACCGCCGCGACTGCGTTGGCCGCCGCCGCGTCCGTTCCCATATGCCCCATGATCGCCGTATAGGAAGTGAACCCGACGCCCCAGAGCAGTCCGCCGCCCAGCAGGGGCATGCACTGCCTGCGGAAATCCGCGGCCAGCTGCTTCCGGCGTTCAAAGATCCTGTTCCAGGCCGGGCGGATATAGGTTGCTCCGGCGGAAACCGCAACGCACAGCGCCAGTTCAATCACCCGGGCCAGCGTCGTCGCCAGCGCCGCGCCCCGGGCGTTCATGGCCGGCGCCCCGAGCAGTCCGAAAATAAACACGGCGTTCAGGATGATGTTGCCGACCACCGCCGCCGAGGAGATCCAGGCTCCGGCCACGGCATGGTTCGTCACCTTCATCATCAGCAGGTAGCACTGGGAAACCCCGGCAATCAGATAGGACCAGCCGGCAATCCGCAGATAGGCGCTGCCGGTCTCAATAATCGGATCGTCATGGGAAAACAGCCGCATCAGCTGCTCCGGGCAGCATTCACAGGCGGCATAGAAGATCAGGGAGATGATGCCGCACCAGCGCAGCATGATATGGAAAACGCTCCGCACAGCCTCCCGGTCTCCCTTTCCCCAGTACTGGGAGCTGAGAATGGCCCCGGCGGAAACTGCCGAAAAGATGAACATGTTCTGCACAAACTGAATCTGGGTGGCCAGGGAAACCGCGGTCATCTCATTCTGGGCCACGCCTCCCAGCATCAGGGCGTCCGCCGCGGCCACGGCCGCCAGCATCAGGCTCTGGAATGTGATGGGCGCTGCCAGCGTCCTCAGCTTCAGGTAAAAGGCACGGTTGTTGATCTGCATGAATTCCTCCGGGCAAACAGGACATTGCCGCGTAATCGATTACAACCCATTATCCGGAAAGGCCCCTGCTTTGTCAACGGACTTTGTTCGCTTTTCTTTCCTTTTCAGTTACGGTATAATATTCATATTGATTCAATTCGTACGGAGGAAATGCCATGAGTGAGAACTCCCTGCTCCCTGAACAGGCGCCGTCCATGTTCGGCCAGCCCCTGGCTGCCAGGATGCGCCCCTCATCGCTGGATGAGATTGCGGGACAGCAGCACCTGCTGGGCCCGGGGAAAGTCCTGCGCCGGCTGATCTCCTCCGACAGCATATGCTCCATGATCTTCTGGGGCCCGCCCGGCGTCGGCAAAACCACCCTGGCCCGGGTCATCGCCCTGCAGACCAAAGCCTCCTTCATTGACTTCTCCGCCGTCAACAGCGGGATCAAGGAAATCCGCCAGGTCATGAACCAGGCGGAGGAAAACCGGGTTTACGGCATCCGTACCATTGTGTTTGTGGATGAAATCCACCGTTTCAACAAAGCGCAGCAGGACGCCTTTCTGCCCTTCGTGGAAAAAGGCAGCATTGTCCTGATCGGCGCCACAACGGAAAACCCCTCCTTTGAGGTCAACAGCGCTCTGCTTTCCCGCTGCAAGGTCTTCGTGCTCCAGGCGCTCAGCCGGGAGGACATCCTGACCCTGCTGCGCCGGGCGCTGACGGATGAGCGCGGCTTCGGCCGGGACCAGGTCACCATCAGCGACACCGCCCTGGAAGCTATCGCGGATTTCAGCAACGGAGACGCCCGCAGCGCCCTGAGCTCCCTGGAAATGGTGGTGCTCAACGGCGAAGCGGGGGAAAACGGTATCCACGTGACGGACGAAATCGTCGCCCAGTGCCTGAGCCGGAAAAATCTGATGTATGACAAGGACGGAGAAGAGCATTACAACCTGATCTCCGCCCTGCACAAATCCATGCGCAATTCTGATCCGGACGCCGCCGTTTACTGGATGATGCGGATGCTGGAAGGCGGAGAGGATCCCCTGTATATAGCCCGGCGGGTGCTGCGTTTTGCCGCGGAGGACGTAGGCCTGGCAGACCCCAGGGCCATGGAGGTCGGCGTGGCCGCCTACCAGGCCTGTCATTTTATCGGAGTACCGGAATGCAACGTACACCTGGCTGAAGCCGTTATATATATGTCCCTTGCTTCCAAATCCAACGCCATGGAGATGGCGGTGAATGAGGCGCAGGAAGCGATCGTAAAGGAGCCGGACGCCCCCGTGCCGCTGGTGATCCGCAACGCGCCCACCCGCCTGATGAAGGATCTGTCCTACGGAAAGGGCTATCAGTACGCCCACGACTACAAAGAAAAAATAACCGCCATGCAGTGTCTGCCCGACGCGTTAAAAGACAGACAGTTCTACCATCCTACGGACCAGGGACAGGAAAGCCGCTACAAAGAGCGTCTCGAGCAGATCCGTGCATGGAAAAAGGAACAACGCAAATGATCAGAAACCGAAATCATTCCCTGCTGCTCAGGGCAGCCGTGCTGTTTGTATGCGCGGTACTGCTGATACCGCAGGCTTCCTTTGCAGCCAAAGCACAAAACAATACTGTTTCCAGCGTCCGGGTGCTGCTCACCCGCCTGAATCTGGCGGATGAGGCATGGATGACGCTGGAGGGCCGGTATCTCGCCCGCGGAGCCGACGGGACGGAAGTCCTGCTGCCTCCCGGTGCGCAGCTCACCGTGCTCCTGCGTGGCGGAAAACTGGTTCTTTTCCACGACGGCCTTTCCCTGAATGCCGGAAAAGAACTGACCCTGCTCCGCCGCCGGGACGGGGATACAGAACCCGGAATCCGTTTCAACCTCCAGTCCGGCGTTTACCCCGGAGACCTGACCCTTTCCGTAAAGGACGGGGCCATCCGCCCCATCCTGACGCTTCCGGTGGAATCCTACCTGCTGGGCGTCGTCCCGTATGAAATGAACGACTCCTTCCCGAAGGAAGCGCTGAAATCCCAGGCCGTCTGCGCCCGGACCTATGTCCTGAGCAAGATGAACCCCTCCTCGGAATGGGACGTGGTGGACAACACCAACGACCAGGTTTTCCGCGGAGTACCGGATAACAGCGAAAACACCGCCCTCGCCGTACAGGAAACCGAAGGCCTGGTGCTGACCTGGAACAACAAGCTGATTACCGCCTGGTACAGTGCTTCCAACGGCGGACAGACCGAGCTGCCCGGCAATGTCTGGAGCGGGGACAATATTCCCGGCTGTTTCGCCATGACCGATGACCCCTGGGACGCGAAGAATCCGGAAAGTACAGTCCGCACCGCTGTCCTGGCCAAATCCGGTGAAGGCCTCTCCCCCGGTTTCCTGAAACAGATCCGGTCCGCGCTGGCCGGGAAGCCGGAGCTGGATGATTTCAGGCTGAAAGACGACGACCCGTTCCGCGTGGACGCCATCCGCGCGGTAAAGCTGACCACGCCCCGGTACAAGGAGCCCAGCCGCCTGATGACCAAGCTGGAGCTGACCGTGGCGGTCTCCGCCGCCCTGAAGGAAGGCCGAAGCCGTCCCACCGGGATGGACGCGGAGCTGGATATTGACGACATCCTGCACCCGGACCGCACCCCCGCGCCTGCCGGTTCCTCCCCGGAAGACGAACAGGATCCGGAACTGATTCCCGCCGGAACCTTTACCGTGGCCCTGGATCTGTTCCCGGAAACCGTGTTCCTGCTGGGACTGAGCGTTTACGGGGCAGACAACGAGATCGTCACCGTATCCGAAGAGGCGGAAAGCTTCACCCTGACCGCCGGGCGCTTCGGCCACGGCGTCGGCCTGAGCCAGCGGGGCGCCCAGTATCAGGCCTCCGAGGGCAAAAAGAAGTATACGGAAATCCTGAATTTCTATTATCCCGGCGCCAAGCTGAAACGCTATACCGGACAGACCGCTCCCCTGCCCACGCCGGATCCGGTACTGGGAAACACTCCGGGACCGATTCCCACCGCCACGCCCCGTCCGACGCTGATGCCCGTTACGGAGACCCTGCCGGAAGGCGCCTGGCTGGCTGTGGTGGAAAACATTGACGAGGACAGCAGCCTGAACCTCCGGGAAAAGCCTTCCGCCGGATCGAAGGTCCTCCGCAGGCTGTATAAACATCAGCAGCTGATTGTGCTGGAGGAGGCCGAGGTGACCGGATGGGTCCGTGTCAGAACGGATGTCTGTGAAGGCTACGTCATGGTTTCCTTCCTGCAGCAGGCAGAATAAACCCGGAACATATTCATCCACCCGCCGGAATGTCGCGTTCCGGCGGGCTTTTTTCGGATCATGCGGTTTTCTCCCAAATTCGTCCCGGCCCGCCGAAGCTTCTGTCCCTTGAAACATAAGGGCGTCTGTGTTAGCATTGAAGGAAACGGGCCGAAACCCCAAGTGCGGTTCTCCCGTCCAAGTATCACCTGAAAAGAGGAAGGCACCGCTTATGGCGCTGAGCATCGTCATTCTGGTCATTGCCGCGGTTCTGCTGCTGATCTATTCGCTCCGCAGCCGCTTCGGGCTGCCGCTGTTCCTGATGAACGCGGGGATCAGTATCACTTCCGTTGCTGTTCTGTTCCAGACCAGCAGCACCTCCATGTATGCCACGCCGCAGTACTTCCCGCTCCGTTCGCTGGATCAGGACATTTTCCAGCTGATCTGCCGGATCCGGCCTTCGCTGGCCCAGGCGCAGACGCTGCGCAACATCGGTACGCTGATCTTTTTCTTCGGCATCGTCCTGATGCTGATGCTGATCGTCCGGAACATCAAGCACATCCGTTCCGCCCGGGTCTGGAAGATCCTCTGCGGCACCCTCATCTTCCTGTTCCTTGCGGCGTATATGATTTTCTTCTCCCCCGCCTCCGCCTTCCGCCTGTATATGAGATACTACGCACTGGACGCGGCGTCCCGCGCCTCTTTTGTCCGGCTGGTTTCCCTGGCGGGCAGCCTGTTCAAAGGACTGGTCCTGCTGTTCGTCCTGTCTCCGGCGCTGCTGCTGACCTTCCAGTATGTCCGGAAAAACGTGACCTGCTTCGGCGACACCTTTTTCCTGCTGCTGGGAATCACCAGCCTGTACGGCCTGGTGTTCTTCATCGTGTTCTATACCAAGCCCCTGACCCTGAGCAGCCAGGCGGTATTCCTGAGCGCCTTCTGGTTCTTTGCCAACGGCACCTGGCTGCCGGGATGGATCACCTCGTTCTTCCTGCTGTTCTCCCTTCTGACGCTGACCCTGATCGTGCTGAGCGCCAACCGCATTTTCAGCGGCGATCTGGTGCTGCTGTCCCGCAAGCGCGCTATGAAAAACAGCATTGAAGACCTGAACCGGAACCTGAAGGATGTGTTCCATTCCGAGAAAAACCTGATGTTCAGCATCCTGATCCTGGCCAATGAAGCCCGGGACGCCTACGGTACCCCGAAGGGCCTGGAAAAGCTGGACCGCCTCAACGAAATCGCGAAGGACCGCATGGAGATGATCACATCCTCCCTGAACCGGATCCGGGAGCTTCACCTGCACGCGGTTCCCACAGATATACGGACAATCGTGAACCAGGCCCTGGATACCCTGGCCCTGCCGGAGGACATCCGGTGTGAAACGCATTTCTGCGGGGACCCGGTTCACTGTATGGTAGACGAATATCATACCCGCAACGCGCTGAAGAACATCTTCATCAACGCGGTGGACGCCCTGCAGCTGTCCGGCCGGGAAAACAAGACCATCTCCGTTACCGTGGACGCCAGCCGTGCCTGGGTCTGCCTGTCCATCCGGGACAACGGCCCCGGTATCCCCAGGCAGGAACTGCGCCGGGTCATGATGCCCTTTGTTTCCACCAAATCGAAAACAAGCAACTGGGGCATCGGCCTGCCCTATGCCTTCCGCGTCATCAATTCCCAGCTGGGGCAGATGCGGATCCGCAGCAGCGACCAGGAAGGCAGATCCTATACCCAGGTGGATATTCTTCTTCCGAGAGAAAGGATTGACTCATAATGAAGCAGATTCGAATCATGATGGCGGATGACAGTCCGGAAATCCGGAACTATTTTTCCAACATCATCAGCCATGAAGAGGATATGGAGCTGGCCGGAACCGCCGCCTCAGGCGCGGAAGCGGTCCAGCTGGCCCGGGATCTCCGCCCGGATATCATCCTGATGGACATCCAGATGGAAACCCGGATCGCCGGCATCTCCGCCTCCGAGCAGATCCTGAAGGAAATACCCGGAACCAAGATCATTATCCTGACCATCCTCGAGGATGACGACCTGCTTTTCCAGGCCTACTGCGCCGGCGTTACGGACTATATCATCAAAACCGACTCCGTCAACCAGATCCTGACCTCCATCCGGAACGCCTTCCAGAACCAGATGATCCTCCGGCCCAAATACGCGGAGAAAATCATCCAGGAGCTGAAACGGGTACGGGAGGAGCAGAACGGCCTGCTCTACGGACTGAACATTCTCACCATGCTGTCCAACAGTGAATTCGAAGTACTGAAATGCCTCTATCAGGGCATGAACGCCCGGCAGATTTCCGAATCCCGCTATGTGTCCCAGGGAACGGTCAAAACCCAGATCCACAGCATCCTGAAGAAATTCGACATGAAATCGGTCAGTGACGTGGTCCGGCACCTGAAGGAAATCCGGTTCGACCACATCATCGAAACAATGCACCCCGGGAACTGATCCCGGGGTGCTCGTTTTTTTTGTTTTATGCTGATCAGAACAGACCGCTGATCTTACCGTTGTCGTCCACATCAATCCGTTCGGCGGCGGGAGACTTCGGCAGGCCGGGCATGGTCATGATTTCACCGGTCAGGGCAACCAGGAAGCCGGCACCGGCGGAAACCTTCAGGTTCCGGACGGTCACCACAAAGCCTTCCGGCGCGCCCAGCAGGGTCGGATCGTCCGAGAAGGAATACTGGGTCTTGGCCACGCAGACCGGCACCTTGTCAAAGCCCAGGGCGGTCAGGCGTTCCGCCTGCTTCTTCGCGGCGGGCGTCAGCACAACGCCGGCACCGCCGTAAATCTTCTTTGTCACAGCTTCCAGCTTCTCCTCAATGGAAGCGTCCAGTTCGTAGGAGAAGGTGAAGTTGCCCTGCTCCTCTTCGCACAGGCGCACCACTTCGCGGGCCAGGTCTTCGCCGCCCTTGCCGCCGTCTGCCCACACGGTGGACAGCACGGTGTTCACGCCCAGCTCCCGGCACTTGCGGATGATGAAGTCAATTTCCGCGTCCGTATCCGTGGGGAAGCGGTTGATGGCCACCACGCAGGGCAGCTGATAGACGTTCTTGATGTTGTTCACATGGCGCAGCAGGTTCGGGATGCCTTTTTCCAGCGCGGCCAGGTCTTCATTCGCCAGCTGCTTCTTGTCCAGGCCGCCGTGCATTTTCAGGGCACGGACGGTACCGACCACAACCACCGCGTCCGGGGTCAGGCCCGCCATGCGGCACTTGATGTCCAGGAACTTCTCCGCGCCCAGGTCAGCGCCGAAGCCGGCTTCGGTCACGGTATAGTCTCCCATGCGCATGGCCATGCGTGTTGCCATCACGGAGTTGCAGCCATGGGCAATGTTCGCGAAGGGACCGCCGTGCACAAAGGCGGGGGTTCCTTCCAGGGTCTGCACCAGGTTGGGCTTCAGCGCGTCGCGCAGCAGGGCTGCCATGGCGCCGGTGGCCTTCAGGTCGCCTGCGGTAACAGGCTTGTCATCATAGGTATAGGCAACGATAATCCGGGACAGGCGTTCCTTCAGGTCCCCCATGGAAGAAGCCAGGCAGAACACCGCCATGATTTCGCTGGCCACGGTAATGTCGAAACCGTCCTCGCGGGGTGTACCGTTTGCCTTTCCGCCCAGGCCGTCCACCACAAAGCGCAGCTGACGGTCATTCATGTCCACGCAGCGCTTCCAGGTGATCTTCTTCACGTCAATTCCCAGGGCGTTCCCCTGCTGGATGTGGTTGTCCAGCATTGCCGCCAGCAGATTATTCGCCGCGCCGATGGCGTGGAAGTCGCCGGTAAAGTGCAGGTTGATATCCTCCATGGGCACCACCTGGGCGTAGCCGCCGCCGGCCGCGCCGCCTTTGACGCCGAAAACCGGTCCGAGGCTCGGTTCCCGCAGGGCAACGGTCACATCCTTGCCAATCCGGGACAGGCCGTCCGCCAGTCCGATGGTCGTGGTGGTCTTGCCTTCACCCGCGGGGGTGGGGGTAATCGCCGTCACCAGGATCAGCTTGCCGGGCTTCCGGTCAGTCTCGTCAATCAGAGCGGGATCAATCTTGGCCTTGTAGCGGCCGTACTGTTCCACATACTTCTCGTCCACATGGGCTTTCTTCGCGATCTCCATGATCGGCTTCATTTCACACTGCTGGGCAATTTCGATGTCGGACAAATACGCCATGACTGTAACCTCCGGTTTCTTTCTTTCGTCATCAGGAATCAGGGATTATTTGAAATACTGGACCGCGGATTCGAACATCTTAATGTCATAATTGCCGGGAACATTCTTGTACAGGTCCTTCCCGACCCGCTCGCTGTGACCCATCTTGCCGAACACGCGGCCGTCCGGGCTGGTAATGCCTTCGATGGCATACAGGCTTCCGTTGGGGTTGAAGCGCAGATCCATGGTCGGTTCGTCGTCCAGATCCACATACTGGGTGGCAATCTGGCCGTTCTCCGCCAGCTTGCGGATCAGGCTTTCCTCCGCCAGGAAACGGCCTTCACCGTGGCTGATCGGCACGCTGTAAACCTCGCCCTGCTTTGCGTTGCGCAGCCAGGGGCTCAGGGTGCTGGCCACCCGGGTGCGGACGATCCGGCTCTGGTGGCGGCCGATGGTGTTGAAGGTCAGGGTCGGGCAGTGCTCATCGGTTTCGATGATCTTGCCGTAGGGCACCAGACCCAGCTTGATCAGGGCCTGGAAGCCGTTGCAGATACCGCACATCAGGCCGTCCCGCCTGTCGAGCATCTCAGTCACGGCTTCGGTGACGCCCTGGTTCCGGAAGAAGGCGATAATGAACTTCGCGCTGCCGTCCGGTTCATCGCCGCCCGAGAAACCGCCGGGGATGAAGATCATCTGGTTTTCCCGAACCTTGGCGGCAAAGGCTTCCGCACTGCGGACAATGTCCTCCGCCGAACGGTTCCGGACCACAAAGATTTCCGCCTTCGCGCCGGCGTCCTCCGCCGCGCGGGCGCTGTCCACTTCACAGTTGGTGCCGGGGAACGCCGGAATCAGCACGCCGGGCTTGGCGATATGCAGCGCCGGGGCTTTCCAGCCGGTTGCCTTATAGTTGAATTCCTCCGTCCGGTCTTCCTTCCGGGCTGCGGGCCAGCAGGCGTCCGCCTCCGCACGGTCTTCCACAGTCCACTCCGGATTCAGGGTCGGATACACTTTCTCCAGCTTGTCCCGGCCGATCACGCGCAGCTCCTTCACGTCCGCCGCGCTTCCGCGCCAGGTCAGCACAGGTTCTTCGGTTACAACGCCGAGTTTCCGGCCGAGATCCATCTCTTCGGACAGCTCCGCAATGAAGCTTCCGTAGCGGACCTCCGCCAGCTCCTTCAGTTCCCAGCCATCTTCAAAGGCAAAGCCCAGACCGTTGCCCAGCGCCATCTTCAGCACGGAGGCCAGGGAACCGCCGACCTCTGCTGTGCGGCAGGAAACAATCTTGCCCTGGCGGATCAGCTCCGTCACCTGACGGTAAAGCGCCAGCAGGGATTCGGTCACCGGCAGACCCTGTGCGTCACGTTCCGGCTCCAGCACCACCACGGGATGGCCCGCCTGCTTGAACTCGGGAGAGATGATGTCACCGGTCTTGGCCGTGGTCACCGCAAAGGAGACCAGGGTGGGCGGCACATCCAGCTTCTCAAAGGAACCGGACATGGAGTCCTTGCCGCCGATCGCGCCGACGCCCAGGTTCATCTGGGCCTCAAAGGCACCCAGCAGCGCCGCCAGAGGCTTGCCCCAGCGCTTTCCGTCCGTTCCGGGTTTCTCAAAGTATTCCTGGAAGGTCAGATAGACATCCTCGAAGGAAGCACCGGCCGCGATCAGCTTGGTGACGGAATCCACCACCGCCAGGTACGCGCCGTGATAGGGACTGAAGGAGGTCAGCTCCGGATCATAGCCCCAGGCCATGAGGGAGCAGTCATCCGTATGTCCCTTTTCCAGGCTGATCTTCTGGACCATGGCCTGAATGGGAGTCAGCTGGTTCTTTCCGCCGAAGGGCATGAGCACCGTGCCCGCGCCGATGGTGGAGTCAAACCGCTCGGACAGGCCCCGGCGGGAGCAGACCGCCAGATCCGCCGCGGTTTCCTTCAGCAGGGCGCCGAAGTCCGCCGGTGCCTGCTTTGCGAGTTCCGCTACGGGACGGGACGCCGCGGGCGTAATGGCCGTATGCTTCGGCGCGCCGTTGGAGTTCAGGAACTCCCGGCTGATATCCACAATGGTCTTTCCGTTCCAGTTCATGCGCAGGCGGGGCTCTGCTTTCACTTCCGCCACAATGCATGCCTGCAGGTTTTCTTCCTCAGCCAGGGCCAGGAAGGCATCTGCGTCCTCCGCGGCCACCACCACAGCCATACGCTCCTGGCTTTCGGAAATGGCCAGCTCCGTGCCGTCAAGGCCTTCATATTTCTTCGGCACCGCGTTCAGATCGATTTCCAGGCCGTCCGCCAGTTCGCCGATGGCAACGCTGACGCCGCCCGCGCCGAAGTCATTGCAGCGCTTGATCAGCTTTGTGGCCTTCGGATTGCGGAACAGCCGCTGAAGCTTGCGCTCTTCAGGAGCGTTGCCCTTCTGGACCTCCGCGCCGCAGGTTTCCACGCTGTGGGCATTGTGTGCCTTGGAGGAGCCCGTCGCGCCGCCGATACCGTCACGTCCGGTGGAGCCGCCCAGCAGGATCACCACGTCGCCGGGAGCCGGACGCTCGCGGCGTACATTCTCCGCGGGAGCCGCAGCGATTACCGCGCCGATCTCCATGCGCTTGGCGGCATAGCCGGGATGATAAATCTCGTCCACGATGCCTGTGGCCAGACCGATCTGGTTGCCGTAGGAGGCATAGCCGGCCGCGGCCGTGGTCACCAGCTTGCGCTGGGGCAGTTTGCCGGGAATGGTTTCAGAAACGGGTTTGGTGGGATCCGCCGCGCCGGTCACGCGCATGGCGCCGTAAACATAGGCCCGGCCGCTCAGGGGATCCCGGATGGCGCCGCCGATACAGGTGGCCGCGCCGCCGAAAGGTTCAATCTCTGTGGGATGGTTGTGGGTCTCATTCTTGAACAGCAGCAGCCAGGGCTCCTTCACCCCGTCCCGCTCCACGTCCATCTTTACCGTGCAGGCGTTGATTTCTTCGCTCTCGTCCAGCTTTTCCAGCTTTCCGTGCTTCTTCAGGTACTTCACGGCGACGGTCGCCAGATCCATCAGGCACACGGGCTTCTTTTCCCTGCCCAGTTCCGCACGCACGTCCATGTAGCGCTTCCAGGCCTTTTCCAGCACCGGATCCTCAAAACGGACGCTGTCAATCTCCGTCAGGAAGGTGGTGTGGCGGCAGTGGTCGCTCCAGTAGGTATCCAGCATCCGGATTTCCGTGATGGTGGGTTCGCGGCCCTCTTCCCGGAACCAGGACTGGCAGAAGGTGATATCATCCACATCCATGGCCAGGCCGTAATCCGCCACGAACTTTTCCAGGCCGGCGCGGTCCAGCCTGGTGAAGCCTTCCAGCGTTGCTACTTCCGTAGGCACCGCATACTCGGTCTTCAGGGTTTCCGGCATATCCATGGAAGCCTCCCGAGCTTCCACCGGGTTGATTACGTACTTTTTGATTTCTGCGATTTCCTCGTCAGTCAGGCTGCCGTAAAGCAGATAAACCTTTGCGCTGCGGACCAGGGGGCGTTCGCCCTGGGAAAGGAACTGAACGCACTGGGCCGCGGAATCGGCACGCTGGTCAAACTGACCCGGCAGATATTCCACCGCGAACACGGCGGCGGCGCCTTCCGCGTCAAACTGCGTCATTGTATTATCCAGCTGGGGCTCAGAGAACACTTCCCGCACGGCCAGGGAGAACATATCTTCCGAAATATTCTCCGCGTCATAGCGGTTCAGCAGCCGGACCTTCTCCAGGCCTTTGATCCCCAGGAATTTTTTCGCGTCTCCCAGCAGCGCCCGGGCTTCATTGTCCAGGCCGGGCTTTTTTTCCACAAAGATTCTATAGACCACAATAACACCTCGTTTTAATTCATAATTCACAATTCATAATTGAATTCAATCTGAATAAGCAATCATCATAATGAATCATGAATTCTTCATTATGCATTGGCTTTCGCGCTTAAGGCGCGAAGCCCTATATCCCGCCGGCTGTACTTGTTGCCGAATTCAATCGTGTCCGCCATGGCATAGGCTTCCTTCACGGCGTCCGCCAGAGTATCCGCCACCGCGGTCACGCCGAGTACCCGGCCGCCGGAGGTTACCAGTTTTCCGTCCTTCAGCGCCGCGCCTGCTACGTAAACGTGATCCTTCACCGCGTCAGGAATCGTAATTTCATATCCCTTTTCATACTTTACCGGATAACCCATGGAAGCCAGCACCACGCAGCAGGCATGGGCGTCTTTGAACTTCACTTCGCAGTCCGCCAGCGTGCCGTTGGTGGTTGCCTGCATCACCGTCAGCAGGTCGCTCTCCAGCAGGGGCAGCACCACCTGGGTTTCCGGATCGCCGAAGCGGCAGTTGTATTCTATCACTTTCGGTCCGTTCTTGGTGAGCATCAGGCCGAAATACAGGCAGCCGCGGAATTCCCGGCCTTCCGCCTTCATCGCGCGGATGGTGGGCAGGAAGATGGTTTCCATGCAGGTGTTCGCGATCTCTTCGGTATAGAAAGGATTCGGAGCAACCGTGCCCATTCCGCCGGTATTCGGACCGTTATCGCCGTCCTCCGCCCGTTTGTGGTCCATGCTGGAAACCATGGGCTTCACGGTTGTTCCGTCTGTGAAAGCCAGCACGGAAACTTCCGGGCCTTCCAGGTACTCCTCAATGACGATCTCGTCGCCGCTCTTTCCGAACTTCTTGTCTTCCATGCATTCCCGTACAGCCGCCCGCGCATCCCAGCGGTTCATGGCCACGGTAACGCCCTTGCCAAGGGCCAGGCCGTCCGCTTTGATCACGGTCGGAATCGGAGAGGTTTCCAGGTACTCCAGCGCCTTTTTCGGATCGGAAAACACTTCATAGGCTGCTGTGGGGATCCCGTACTTTTTCATCAGGTTCTTGGAGAAAACCTTGCTTCCCTCAATGATCGCCGCGTTCTTCCGGGGACCGAAGCAGGGAATGCCTTCGGCTTCCAGCGCGTCCACGCAGCCCAGCACCAGCGGATCATCCGGTGCGACAACCGCATAGTCAATCTTCGTGCTCCGGGCAAAAGCAACAATGCCGTCAATGTCCGTAGCCTTCACGTCCACGCAGGTCGCGTCCGCCGCGATTCCGCCGTTGCCCGGCAGCGCATAGATCGTTTCGACCGCCGGATTCTCCTTCAGCTTTTTGATAATAGTATGTTCCCGGCCGCCGCCGCCAATAAGTAACAGGTTCATTCAATATGATCCTTTCTGCCTTGCTTGGTTTTATCGAATTCATAATTCACAATTCATAATTCATAATGATTTTTGTTTGCCGCCTGAGATCAGCTATGTACTGATCAACGTTCAACAACCTCTGGTAATACAATCCATAATTATGAATTATGAATTGTGAATTATGAATTATGAATTGAAACATGAGGCTGTTCCACCGGATTAATGGTGGAACAGTCTCATGTGCGTAAACGCCATCGTCATGCCGTACTTGTCACAGCAGTCGATCACTGCATCATCGCGGATGGAGCCGCCGGGCTCGGCAATGTATTTCACGCCGCTCTTGTAGGCGCGTTCAATGTTGTCGCTGAAGGGGAAGAAGGCGTCGGAGCCCAGCGCCACGTTCTGCCGGGTGTCCAGGAAGGCGCGCTTTTCCGCGTCGGTCAGGGGTGCGGGCTGCGCGGTGAAGTACTTCTGCCAGTTGCCGTCGGCGCAGACATCTTCCTCATTCTGGTTAATGTAGCCGTCGATGACATTGTCCCGTTCGGGGCGGCCCAGATCAGCGCGGAAGGGCAGGTTCAGCACCTTCTCATGCTGACGCAGGAACCAGGTGTCCGCTTTGGAACCCGCCAGACGGGTGCAGTGGATGCGGCTCTGCTGGCCGGCGCCCACACCGATGGCCTGGCCGTCCACCGCGTAGCAGACGGAATTGGACTGGGTGTACTTCAGGGTAATCAGGGCGATGATCAGGTCACGCACGGCGGAATCCGGCAGATCCTTGTTCTTCGTCACGATATCCGAGAGCAGCTCCCGGTTGATTTCAAAGTTGTTGCGGCCCTGTTCGAAGGTGATGCCGAACACCTGCTTGCGCTCCTGCACTTCAGGCACATAATCGGGATCGATTTCCACGATGTTGTAGTTGCCCTTGCGCTTCTGCTTCAGGATTTCCAGGGCTTCGGGCTCATAACCGGGAGCGATCACGCCGTCGGAAACTTCCCGCTTGATCATTTTCGCGGTGGTCACATCGCACACATCGCTCAGGGCAACCCAGTCGCCGAAGGAGCACATCCGGTCGGTGCCGCGGGCACGGGCATAGGCGCAGGCCAGGGGGGATTCGTCCAGGCCTTCAATATCATCCACGAAGCAGGCTTTCTTCAGATCAGCGGAAAGCGGAATGCCGACCGCGGCGGAAGTGGGGCTCACATGCTTGAAGCTGGTTACCGCGGGCATACCCAGGGCGGCCTTCAGTTCCTTTACCAGCTGCCAGCTGTTGAAGGCGTCCAGGAAATTGATGAAGCCGGGACGGCCGGACAGAATTTTGATCGGCAGCTCGCTGCCGTCGCTCATGTAGATCTTCGCGGGCTTCTGGTTGGGGTTGCAGCCGTATTTGAGTTCAAATTCTTTCATGATCTTATCTCCTTTTCTTCTTGCGATCGCCGTTACCAATGCTCCGTTCGCCTTCGGCTCCTGATCATTGACGGCTGTAGCATGGGACGTGTTACCAAAATCAGAGATTTTGACACGTCCTCATCACTTATTTTTGTTGACCAGCCGGCTCTCGGCAATACCGGTCTTCAGATCCACGTAGCGGACATAAAGGCTGATCTTATTCTGCTCGTTCAGGTTCTTCCACAGGATGTCCGTCATATCGTCGATATCGTCGCTCACAGCGATGCGCTCCGGTTCACCCTGGAAGGTCGGGATCGGGTTGCCGTCGCACACATAGGTGTGGATGAAATGGCCCAGGCCGTTCAGAGGCGCGTAGCTGTAGGTGTAGCGGTTGCAGGCGCTGCCTTCCGCGTCGGCGCTCTTGAGGATGCTCATCTGATAGGTGAAGTCACCGTCCGCGAAGGTCATCATGCCGCTGATGCGGGGAGTGAAGTTCGGGCCGTCCGGCTCAAATTCACGGCTTTCCAGCGCCGCGGAGAAGGTCTTTCCGGCCTTCAGACCGTCCCAGATGGTGTCGGTCTGGTTGCCGTTGGTCACGATCAGGTTGTTCTCATAGGAACGGATCGCGGCATAAATGATCAGGGAGGGATCCTGGACCTTGGAAACGTCGAAGGGCTCAGTGAAGACTTCGCCGTTCTTCTCGGTAAAGATCCGGTTGCGGCTGTTGTCGCTGCGGCCCATGATGAAGTAGGCAGTCATGGCCTTGGTGCCGTCCGGCGTCTTGCCGATGATGATGCCGCGTCCGGGATAGGTGTTGTCCTTCAGCAGTTCCTCAGGGGTGTTGATCTTGTAGATGTCCATAGGCTCCTCCTTGTTTTAATTCAGAATTCAGAATTCAGAATTCAGAATTATATTTTGTTTGATCTGCTTTTCCTTTTGCTCCTCACACAACGGCTTTCACAGAGCAAAAGTAATCAGCATTTTTCATTCTTCATTATTCATTCTTCATTGTTGAAATAATTTCTTTAGAAATGATTTCAACACTCTTGGGCAGGATGATCCATTCAGCCTGCTCCATCACCCGGCGCTGCAGGATTTCAGGGGTATCCCCGGGCTGAATCTCCACCGCCTTCTGGGCGATGATCTCTCCGCCGTCCGGGATTTCATTGACAAAATGCACGGTCGCGCCGGTCACCTTTACGCCCCGGTCCAGGGCTGCCTGGTGAACCTTCAGGCCGTAAAAACCCTCGCCGCAGAAGCTGGGGATCAGGCTCGGATGAACGTTGATGATCCGCCGGGTATACAGCGTGGTGAAATTCTCCGTCAGGATGCTCAGGAATCCGGCCAGTACGATCAGGTCAATCCGGTTGATGGTCAGGGCGTCAATCAGTTTCTGCTCAAAGGCCACCTGTCCGCCGCAGGCCTTCTTGTTGATCTCCAGGGTCGGAACACCGGCCTTTTGTGCCCGCTCCAGGGCATAAGCCCCGGCACGGTCGCTGATGACCATCGCCACTTCCCCGTCCGGAATTTCTCCCCGGGCTGCGGCGTCCAGAATCGCCTGCAGATTGGTTCCGCCTCCGGATACCAGCACGGCAATACGGGCTTTTCCGCTCATAAGCACCTCCGTTATTGCGATCAGATGATCGTGATTTTATCCTCGCTCTCGATGATTTCACCGATCACGTAGGCTTCCTCGCCATTGTCCTTCAGGATCTGCAGGACTTTCTCCGCATCCTCTGCCGCGACAACAATGCTCATGCCCACACCCATGTTGAAGGTGTTGAACATATCCCGCTCGCTGATGCCGCCCTTTTCGGCGATCAGATCAAAAATCGGCAGGACCTTCACAGCGCTGCGCTGAATCTTCGCGCCCAGGCCGTCCGGAATGCTCCGCGGAATGTTCTCATAGAAACCGCCGCCGGTAATGTGGCTGATGCCCTTCACGGCCACTTCCTTCAGCAGGGCCAGAACAGGCTTGACATAAATACGGGTGGGGGTCAGCAGGGTCTCGCCCAGGCTTTTGCCGCCCAGCTTCTCCACCGGGGTTTTCAGATCGGCGTTCTCCACATCGAACACTTTCCGCACCAGGGAAAATCCGTTGGAATGAACACCGGTGGATGGCAGCGCGATCACCACGTCCCCGGCTTTCATGGCCTTGTTGTCGATGATCTTCGCCTTGTCCACGATACCGGTGGAATAACCGGCCAGGTCGTAGTCATCCTCGGGCATCATGCCGGGATGCTCCGCCGTCTCGCCGCCGATCAGCGCGCAGCCGGCCTGGACGCAGCCTTCGCAGACGCCCTTCACGATCTGTTCGATACGCTCCGGAACGTTCTTTCCGCAGGCAATGTAGTCCAGGAAGAACAGGGGCTGTGCGCCGCAGCAGATGATATCGTTCACGCACATGGCCACGCAGTCAATACCGATGGTATCGTGCTTGTCCATCAGCAGGGCAATTTTCAGCTTTGTGCCCACGCCGTCGGTGCCGGATACCAGCACCGGTTCCTTCATTCCGGTCATGTCCGGCTGGAACAGTCCGCCGAATCCGCCCACATCAGAGCAGACCCCGGGGGTCTCTGTCCGCCGGATATGCTTTTTCATCAGTTCAACAGACTTATAACCGGCAGTGATATCAACGCCAGCGGCGGCGTAGGCTTCAGATCTGGATTCATTCATTGTATTAGCTCCTTTACAGGATATTAATCTTCCTCTCCGCAACCTCAACGGTCGCAACTGGGAAGCATACTCAATGGTCTCCTCGTTCCGCAACCTCAATGGTTGCCTTCCTCTCCGCAACCTCAATGGTCGCGGCTTGGAAGCATACTCAATGGTCTCCTCGTTCCGCAACCTCAATGGTTGCCTTCCTCTCCGCAACCTCAATGGTCGCAACTTGGAAGCATACTCAATGGTCTCCTCGTTCCGCAACCTCAATCTTCGCCTCTCACCCTTGGAGCGGGTTCGATGCTCGTTTCGGTTGACTCGGTCGGCTCATTTCCGTCTTCGACGGACAGCCCACCGGGCTGTCATTCGCCTTCCTCCCCATTCCAGCAATACGTGCAAAGCTCGCAGGGATCAATGCCGATCGCTTTCACCACACCCTCCAGGGTCTGGAACTCCAGGGAGGCGAAATTGAACTTCTTGCAGATGCAGTCCCGGAGGCTCTTGCCCCGCTCAGTGCTGCCGTCCGCGTATTCATCAATGTGGTTGAAGCCTTCCTCTCCTTCCAGCTCCAGGATCACCCGGCGGGCAATCAGCTCCAGGTCGCTGTTGGAACGGGAGAAGTTCAGGTACTTGCAGGCATACATGATAGGCGGGCAGGCGCTGCGCATATGCACGGATTTGGCGCCGCTTTCGTACAGGAACTCAACGGTTTCCCGAAGTTGCGTACCGCGGACGATGGAGTCGTCCACAAACAGCAGGTTCTTGCCCTTGATCAGCTCGTTCACGGGAATCTGCTTCATCTTGGCGATCTTGTCCCGGTCTGTCTGGTTTGCCGGCATGAAGCTGCGGCTCCAGGTGGGAGTGTACTTGATGAAGGCCCGGGCAAAGGGAACGCCGCTGCGGTTCGCATAGCCGATGGCATGGGGAGTACCGGAATCCGGCACACCGCCGATGTAATCAATCGGATCGTCCCGGCCGGCTTCCTTGTCGTTGTCCGCCATGATCGCACCGTTGCGGTAACGCATCTCTTCCACGTTCACACCTTCATAGGTGGAGGTGGGATAGCCGTAATAACTCCACAGGAAGGAGCAGATCTTCTTTTTCTTTCCGGGAGCCGCCAGCCGGGTCATCTTATCCGGTGTCAGCTCAACGATTTCCCCGGGCCCCAGTTCGCAGACGTCTTCATAACCGGTTTTATGGAAGGCAAAGGATTCAAACGCCACGGCGTAGCTGTCCTCCCGCTTTCCGATCGCTACCGGCAGGCGGCCCATCCGGTCGCGGGCTGCAATGATGGATCCTTTATCCGTCAGGATCAGGATGGACGCGGTACCGACAATGGACTTCTGGGCAAAACGGATACCCTCCGCAAAAGTACTCTTCTGGTTGATCAGGGCACTGAGCAGCTCCGTCTGGTTGATCTTGCCGCCGGTCATGGAATCAAAATGACCGCCGCTGAAGCTCAGGTACTGGTCAATCAGCTCATCCGCGTTGTTGATCACACCGGTCATGCAGATCGCGTAGGTACCCAGGTTGGAACGGATCAGCAGGGGCTGGGGATCCGCGTCTGAAATACAGCCGATGGCGGAAGTGCCCCGCATTTCCTCAAAAATATGTTCAAACTTAGTCCGGAAAGGCGCGTTGCAGATGTTGTGAATCTTCCGCTGCAGACCAATCTCCTCATCCCACGCGGCCATACCGGCACGGCGGGTGCCCAGATGGCTGTGATAGTCCACACCGAAAAACACATCCAGCATACAGTCCTTATGGGACGTAATTCCGAAAAATCCACCCATGGTCGTTACTCCTGTGTCATATCATTCAGAATACCGGAATCAGGCAAAGAACAGCTCGCTCAGGGTCATGGGATCGATGTACTTGCCATCCTTGTAAACCCGCATGTTGCCGCTGGCGATTTCGTCGATCAGCATGACCTTTCCGTCCGCGTCATAACCGAACTCGAATTTGATGTCATACAGATCCAGGCCCTTGGCCTTCAGATCATCCGCCACGATCTTCGTGATCTGCTGGGTCATGGTCTTGATATCTTCATACTGCGCGTCGCTCATCACGCCCAGCGCCACCAGCGCGTCCTTGGTGACCAGCGGATCGCCCTTGGCGTCGTCCTTGAAAGTGGTTTCCACATAGGCGGGCAGATCAGCGCCTTCGGCGATGTAGTCACCGTAGCGGCGGAAGAAGCTGCCGACCGCCTTGTAGCGGCAGATCACTTCCAGGCCCTTGCCGAACACCTTGGCGGGCTTCACTTCCATGGTGGTCTTCGCCAGGTCGGCGCTCACAAAGTGGGTCGCGATACCGGCCGCGTTGATCTTCTCGAAGAAATAGATGCTCATCCGCAGGTTTACATCGCCCACGCCTTCGATGGTCAGGCCGATGCTGTTCTCGCCGGGATCAAACACGCCGTCCTTGCCGGTGCAGTCATCCTTGAAGAGCAGTTCATAGTTTCCGTTGTCCAGGGCGTAAACATTCTTGGTTTTTCCGGTGTAAACGAGCTTCTTTTCCATGGTGCTTTTTCTCCTCTATCTTCTTTATTTCAGGGTTTGCAGTGTTTCTCAGAGCCGTTCCATGATACCGGCGTCCTTCGCCAGTACGGCGTCCGCGTCCGCCTTCCGCTTCGCGTCCAGCTTCGCGGCCAGCTCCGCGTCCTCCACAGCCAGGATCTGCGCCGCCAGCAGCGCCGCGTTCGCTCCGCCGTTCACCGCGACGGTCGCCACAGGAATCCCCGTGGGCATCTGAACCGTGGACAGCAGCGCGTCCAGCCCTTCCAGGCAGGGACCCTGGCAGGGAATCCCGATCACCGGCAGGGTAGTATTCGCGGCAATGGCCCCGGCCAGGTGAGCCGCCATGCCTGCCGCCGCGATCAGCGCGCCGAATCCGTTCTTCCGCGCATTGACTGCAAAAGCCCGGGCCTCTTCCGGTGTACGGTGTGCTGAATAAACGTGCACCTCGAAGGGAATGCCCAGGCTTTTGAGCTGATCTGTTGCTTTTTTAATCACGGGCAGATCGCTGTCGCTGCCCATGATGATACCGACTTTTCTCACGATAAAGTTCCTCCTGATTTCTCCATTGAAACCGATCCCAATATACTTCAAAACACGAACATTGTCAATCCAAAACAAAGGAAATTCAGATATTTTTAAACAAAAACACGAACGTTCGGAAATAAACGTTCGTGTTTCTTCGGTTTTTGTGCATTCTGGTGCAGATTTTGCTATTTAGCCCCATCCACCGCTCAGAGGTTGGAAGCCTTCGTTTCGCAATAAGCGCACCGGTACTCCTTTTTCTCCCGGTCTGTCAGGCAGAAAACCTGGTCCAGTTCCTGTTCGCAGGAGGAAATACACCGGGGATTTTTGCAGAAAAGGACGTTTACCAGCTTCTCCGGCATTTCAATCCGCTTTTTCTCTATCAGTTCCCCGTTCCGGATGATATTCACAGTGGCGCCGGGATCCACATAGCCGATGATATCCAGATCCACGTCGATGTCCGCGTCCACCTTGATAATGTCCTTGCGTCCCAGCTTGCGGGAAACCACATTGGTGATCATTGCCACCGGAGCCTCCAGGGTTTCCAGGCCCAGCAGGCGGTAAAGCTTCATGCCGCAGCCGGCGGCAATATGGTCTATGACGATTCCGTCCCGGATGGAGTCAACGTTCATATCGTTCCCGCCTCCTTCAGCAGTTTCAGGATCAGTGCCATGCGCATGTACTTTCCGTTCAGCACCTGCTTGAAGTAGCAGGCCCGGGGATCATCGTCCACCGCCACGCTGATCTCGTTCACCCGGGGCAGGGGATGCATGACGCACAGGTCTGCCCGGGCTTTCTTCATCTTTTCCGGCGTCAGGATGTAGCTGTCCCGCAGGCGCAGGTAGTCTTCCTCATTGAAGAAGCGTTCCCGCTGAACCCGGGTCATGTACAGGATATCCAGATCGCCGATCACCTCTTCCAGATCCGTGGTCTGGGTATAGGGAATGTTCTTTTTCTTCAGGGCGTCGTTTTTTACATAGCTGGGAACCTTCAGTTCCTCCGGACTGATCAGGACGAACTTCAGTCCCTCGTAGCGGGACATGGCATTGATCAGGGAATGCACCGTACGCCCGAATTTCAGGTCGCCGCACAGGCCTACGGTCAGGTTGTTGAGTCTTCCCTTTTCCCGCCGGATTGTCAGCAGGTCCGCCAGCGTCTGGGTCGGATGGCAGTGTCCGCCGTCCCCCGCGTTGATCACCGGCACGGAGGCGTTCCGCGCCGCCACCAGCGCCGCGCCCTCCTTCGGATGGCGCATGGCAATAATATCCGCGTAGCAGGAAACCGTCTTCGCCGTGTCCGCCACACTCTCGCCCTTTGCGGCAGAGCTTGTCCCCGCGCCGGTCACGCTGAGTACGTTTCCGCCCAGCTCGTACATGGCCGCCTCAAAGCTCAGGCGGGTGCGGGTGCTGGGCTCAAAGAAGAGCGTCGCCAGCTTCTTCCTGCGGCAGGCGTCAGCATAATCATCCGGATGGGCAATAATGTCCTCCGCCGTATCCATGAGCCGGTCCAGCTCTTCCGGGGTCAGATCCGGAACGTCAATGATGCTTCGTTTCATATAATCCTCCAATTACACCTTGGCCCAGGACTCATCACTCGGATTGTTGCGGAAACGGATCAGTCGGGAGATATCCTCGGGACGGATATATCCTTCCCTGGCGGCTTCCTCCGCAATGATGTCAAAGTTCGTCAGGGAAACATTCTTCACATTCGCGGCCGCCAGCCGGTCCAGGCCCTTCTGCATGCCGTAGGTAAAGATGCTTACGATGCCCAATACTTCCGCGCCGGCCTGCCGCAGCACATCCACCACTTCCAGCACGCTGCCGCCGGTGGAAATCAGGTCTTCCACAACCACAACCTTCTGGCCGGGCTCCAGCCTGCCTTCGATCTGGTTCTGCCGGCCATGGTCCTTCGCGCCGGAACGCACATAGCCCATAGGCAGTCCCATGATATGGGCTGTGATCGCCGCATGGGCAATACCCGCGGTGGATGTTCCCATAAGCACTTCCACAGAGGGATATTCCTCTCCGATCAGCTGGGCCAGGCCCTTCTCCACATCCGTGCGGACTTCCGGCGCCGTCAGGGTCAGCCGGTTATCGCAGTAAACAGGGCTCTTGATGCCGCTGGCCCAGGTAAAGGGCTCCTCCGGCCGGAAAAAGACTGCCTTGATCTTCAGCAGGTCCCGTGCAATCAGCTGATTCAGTTCTTCCCGTTTCATACGCTCGTTCCTCGCTCTCAATTCATAATTCACAATTTATAATTCATAATGAAATCATATGAATCTTCCGATATCCGGATTATATCGCCGGACGTTTAAACCATCTGTCATTTTTCATTGTGAATTCATTGGATTTTATCCAATGAATTCAGCAACGCACCGTTCATATGCCGCCACCGGATCCTCCGCCGCGGTGATCGGACGGCCGACGACAATATAGTCGCTGCCGACCTTCTTTGCCTCCGCCGGGGTCATAACCCGCTTCTGGTCACCCACATCCCCGTCGGCAAAGCGGACGCCCGGAGTCACCGTCAGGAAGTCCGCACCGCACACATCATGCACCTTCCCTGCTTCCAGCGGGGAGCAGACCACGCCGTCCAGTCCGGCTTTCCGGGCATTCAGGGCGTAGTGCATCACTACTTCGTCGATGGGCTTCTCAATCAGCAGATCCTTTTCCAGCGCCTCCTGGTCCGTGCTGGTCAGTTGGGTCACAGCAATCAGCAGCGGGCGGCTGCCGTCCGGCCGGGTCAGGCCCTCCAGCGCCGCTTCCATCATGCGGATGGTACCCGCAGCGTGAAGGTTGCAGATATCCACGTCCAGATCCCGCAGCACCATCATGGCCTTTTTCACGGTATTCGGAATATCGTGCAGTTTCAGATCCAGGAAGATTTTGTGTCCCCGGGCCTTGATCTGCCGGACAATGTCCGGACCGGCTCCGTAAAACAGCTCCATGCCGATCTTCACAAACGGTTTACGGCCCTGGAATTTGTCCAGAAAGGCCAGCGTCTGCTCAGCGTTCGGAAAGTCACAGGCCACAATCACGTCTTTTCCCATGTTCAAATCTCTCCTTTCAATTCCTGCAGGGATCTGATTCCGTATTGATCCATCGCAGCAGGCAGATCCTCAATGATCTTTTTGCAGGCGCAGGGATCCGTCAGGTTCGCCGCGCCCACTTCCACAGCCGTGGCGCCGGCCATCATCATCTCCAGCACGTCTTCCGCGGTGCTCACACCGCCCATGCCTATGACCGGGATTTTCACCGCCCGGCATACCTGCCAGACCATCCGCAGGGCCACCGGGAACACCGCCGGGCCGCTGACGCCGCCCATCACATTTTTGATGACCGGTTTCCGGGTCTTCAGGTCAATCCTCATCCCCTGCAGGGTATTGATCAGGGATACACCGTCCGCTCCCGCGTCCTCGCAGGCCTTCGCGATGGCGGTGATATCCGTCACGTTCGGACTCAGCTTCATGATTACCGGTTTGGTTGTCACTTTTTTTACCGCCGCGGTCACTTCCGCCGCCGCTTTCGGATCGGTTCCGAAGGACATGCCGCCGCCGTGCACATTCGGGCAGGAAATGTTGACCTCCAGCCAGCCCACCTGCTCCTCCGCGTCCAGGCGTTCGCAGGTATAGGCGTAATCCTCCACGCTGAAGCCGCTGACATTTGCCATCACCGGCTTATGGAATACTTCCTTCAGCTTCGGCAGTTCCTCCGCGATCACCTTTTCCACCCCGGGATTCTGCAGGCCCACGGCGTTGATCATGCCCGCCGGGCATTCCGCGATGCGGGGCGTGGGGTTTCCGAAGCGGGGATCTTTTGTGGTTCCCTTGAAGGAGAAGGTTCCCAGGCAATTGATATCGTACCACTGGGCAAACTCATACCCGAAGCCGAAAGTACCGCTGGCGGGGATCACCGGGTTGTCCAGATCAATGCCGCACAGGTTCACAACTAATTTGTTTTCCAAACTTCATTCTCCATTCTCAAGCGTTATCCGCAACCTCAATCGGCGCGACTCCGCACTGCGGAGCTCGCTTGTTTCGGTTGACCTCACCTCTGACGAAATTTCTGCCACCGGCAGTCGTCAGAGGTTCGCCCAAAGGATCTCCTCCTTCTCCAGCACCGGGCCTTCCCGGCAGATACGCTTGTATCCGGTGATGGTCTTGCAGCTGCAGCCCATGCAGGCGCCGAAGCCGCAGCCCATCCGTTCCTCAAAGGAGAACTGGCCGGAGGTTTTCGCTGCGCGGTATACCGCTTTCAGCATGGGTTCCGGTCCGCAGGTATAGAAGTAGCTGTACTCCGCCGGCAGGGCGTCGGTCACAAAGCCTTTCACGCCATAGCTTCCGTCCGCGGTGGTCACCGTCACATCGCAGCCCAGCGCCCTGAACTCCGCTTCCCCGAAGACCTCCGCCGCCGTGTTGAAGCCCAGCACAGCGCTCACCTTTTTGCCGGCGGCAATCAGCTGTTTCGCCAGCAGGTACAGCGGCGGTACGCCTACGCCACCGCCCAGCAGCAGCGGATGGTCTCCGGCTTTCGCCAGGTCATATCCGTTGCCCAGGCCGGTGAGCACGTCCAGCGTTTCCCCGGCTTTCAGTCCGCTCATTTGTTCCGTTCCCTTGCCTACCACCTTGTACAGGATGGTCAGGCTGCCGGGAGCGGAATCGAACACGGAGATCGGCCGGCGCAGGAAGAGGCCGTCCAGGCGGATATTCACAAATCCGCCCGGCTTCTGCGCCTCCAGTTCCGCGCCTTCCAGCCGCATCCGGTAAACGCTGCCTGTCACCGGCACGTTCTCCATTATGGTCAGTATCTCTTGTTTCATATTGTCCCTTTCACAAATCATTATGAATTATGAATTATGAATTGTGAATTGCGTTTTATGCGTCAATGGTTGAGATCGTCAGCGTGGTCTCCTCCAGTACGTCCAGCAGCACGCGGACCGTATCCAGACTGGTGAAGATCGTCGCGTTGTTCTCGGTGGCGCAGCGACGGATCTGCAGGCCGTCGCTTTCGCTCTCCGCTTCCCCGATCTCCCGGGTGTTGATGATGTAGGCCACATGACCCTGGCGGATGCTGTTCAGGATTTCATCGGAATCCTGGCTGAGCTTCAGCATCGCATGGGTGCGGATGCCGTTTTCCTTCAGGAAGCGGGCAGTTCCCCTTGTCGCCTCAATGTTGAAGCCCAGGTTGTAGAAGCGGCGGATCAGCGGCAGGGCCTCGTCCTTGTCCCGGTCGGCAATCGTAGCCAGCACCGTACCGTAATTCTGCAGCCGGGTTCCGCCGGCCTGCAGCGCCTTGTACAGGGCGCGGTTCAGCTTGTCATCGTAACCGATGGCTTCACCGGTGGATTTCATTTCCGGGCTCAGGTAGGCGTCCAGGCCCTTGATCTTGTTGAAGGAGAAGACCGGAACCTTGACATAGAAGCGTTTCTTTTCTTCCGGATAGAGGTCGAAGATACCCTGTTCCTTCAGGCTCTTGCCCAGGATGACTTCCGTGGCGATATCCGCCAGGGAGTAGCCCGTGGACTTGCTCAGGAAGGGAACCGTCCGGCTGGACCGGGGGTTCACCTCAATGATGTACACATTTTCGTTCTCATCCACAATGAACTGGATATTGAACAGGCCGATGATGCCGATGCCCAGGCCCAGCTTCTTCGCGTACTGGAGGATAATGCCCTTCACCTTGTTGCTGATGGAGAAGGTGGGATAGACGGAAATGGAGTCGCCGCTGTGGATACCGGTGCGTTCCACCAGCTCCATGATACCGGGTACGAACACATCCCGGCCGTCGCAGATCGCGTCCACTTCCACTTCCTTGCCGCGGATGTACTTGTCCACCAGCACCGGCTTGTCCGCGTCGATTTCCACGGCGGTCCGCAGGTAGTGGCGCAGCTGCTCCTCATCCCCGACAATCTGCATGGCCCGGCCGCCAAGCACGAAGCTCGGCCGTACCAGCACCGGGTATCCGATCTCCTCGGCAGCTTTCACGCCGTCCTCAATCCGGGTGACCGCCCTGCCCTGGGGCTGCGGAATGTGCAGGTCTTCCAGGATCTTTTCAAAGCTGTCCCGGTTTTCCGCCCGCTCGATAGCGTCGCAGTCGGTTCCGATGATCTTCACGCCACGCTTCATGAGCGGCTCCGCCAGGTTGATAGCGGTCTGTCCGCCCAGAGAGGCGATGACGCCTTCCGGCTTTTCAAAGTCGATGATCGCCATGACGTCTTCCGGCGTCAGGGGCTCAAAGTACAGTTTGTCCGCGGTAGTGTAGTCCGTGGAAACCGTTTCGGGGTTGTTGTTGATAATGATGGCTTCGTAGCCCGCGCGGCGGATGGTCTGCACCGCGTGCACGGTGGAGTAGTCGAACTCCACGCCCTGGCCGATGCGGATCGGGCCGGCGCCCAGCACCACAATCTTTTTCTTGTCCGTCAGGATGGATTCGTTCTTTCCGCTGTAGCTGGAGTAAAGGTAGGCAATGTACTTGCCGGTATGCAGGGTATCCACCATCCGGAACACCGGCACAATGCCCTTTTCCTTCCGCAGGGCGTACACGTCCGTTTCCTTCATATTCCAGAGCCGGGAGATTGTCAGATCCCCGAAGCCCATAACCTTCGCTTCCTTCAGCAGCTCCACATCCCCGGGCGCGGCTTTCAGGCGCTTTTCCATTTCGGTAATCTTTTTGATGCTTTCCAGGAACAGCTCCGTGATCATGGTCTGTTCATGGATCACGTCAATGGCCACATCCCGGCGCAGCAGCTCCGTGACCGCGTACAGGGTGTCCGCCCGGAATTCCTTCACATATTCCAGCAGTTCCTCCGTGCCCATGGAATCGAACTTGGCCAGGTGCAGATGGCATACGCCGGTTTCCAGGCTTCGCACGCTCTTGAGCATGCATTCCTCCAGCGTGCTGCCGATTCCCATCACCTCGCCGGTGGCCTTCATCTGGGTGCCCAGCTGGTTGCTGGCGGAAGTGAACTTGTCGAAGGGGAAGCGAGGGAACTTTGCCACGATATATTCCAGGGAGGGTTCCATCGCCGCGTTGCCGCCGGCTACCGGAATTTCTTCCAGCGCCATGCCCAGAGCAATCTTCGCGGTCACCCGGGCGATCGGGTATCCGCTGGCCTTGCTGGCCAGCGCGGAAGACCGGCTGACCCGCGGATTCACCTCGATGAGGTAGTATTTGCTGCTGTTGGGATCCAGCGCGAACTGCACGTTGCAGCCGCCTTCCACCTTCAGTTCCCGGATGATTTTGATCGCACTGTCATTGAGCATCTTCAGGTCATGGTCGGACAGGCTCAGAATCGGCGCCACCACCACGCTGTCGCCGGTATGCACGCCCACCGGATCCACGTTCTCCATGCCGCAGATCGTGATCGCCTTGTCATTGCTGTCCCGCATGACTTCGAATTCAATCTCCTTGTAGCCGCGGACGCTCTTTTCCACCAGCACCTGGTGTACAGGGCTGAGACGGAAGGCGTTGGTGCCGATTTCCACCAGCTCCTCCTCATTGTTGGCGAAACCGCCGCCGGTGCCGCCCAGGGTGAACGCGGGGCGCAGCACTACCGGGTACCCGATGTCCAGCGCGGCCTTTTTCGCTTCTTCCAGATTATAGGTAATTTCACTGGGAATAACCGGCTCCCCGATGGACTCGCACATTTCCTTGAACAGTTCCCGGTCCTCAGCCCGTTCAATGCTGCGGCTGCTGGTGCCCAGCAGTTCCACGCCGCACTCTTTCAGCACGCCTTTGCGCTCCAGCTGCACCGCCAGGTTCAGGCCGGTCTGTCCGCCGATACCGGGGACGATGGCGTCCGGACGTTCATACCGCAGGATCTTCGCGATATATTCCAGCGTCAGGGGCTCCATGTACACCTTATCCGCGATGGAGGTGTCCGTCATGATGGTCGCCGGGTTGGAGTTGCACAGCACCACCTCGTACCCTTCCTCTTTCAGTGCAAGGCACGCCTGGGTACCGGCGTAGTCAAACTCCGCCGCCTGGCCGATCACAATGGGGCCGCTGCCGATGATCAGTACCTTTTTGATGTCTGTCCGCTTCGCCATGTTCTTTTCTTCCCTTCTTTTTCTTACTTGCCAAAAACTGTCCTGCCCGCATGCACGGTTTTCAGGCACCGTCCGTAAACGCTTTGTCCCGCAAAGGGAGTGGCTTTCCCCATGCTCTCAAACTCCGCCGGATCAATGGAGTATGCCGCGTCCAGGTCCCACTCGCACAGGTCGTCCTCCCGCAGCGGGATTCCGAACCGCTCCCGCGGGGTCACCGCCATCAGACTGATCAGCCTTTCCAGCGGCAGGATCCCGGTTTTCACCAGTCCGGTATACAGTACCGGGAACGCACATTCCAGCCCGACCACGCCAAAGGCGCTGCCTGCCAGTCCCCGGCTCTTTTCTTCCGCGCTGTGCGGCGCATGGTCCGTGGCGATCATGTCGATCGTTCCGTCCAGCAGCGCCTCCAGCAGCGCTTCCCGGTCTTCCTTCGCCCGCAGGGGCGGATTCATCCGGAAACGTCCGTCCTCCTGCAGGTCATTCTCATCCAGCAGCAGGTAATGCGGTCCGGTTTCACAGGTCACATTCACGCCGTCCTTTTTGGCCTGCCGGATCAGTTCCGCGCTTTCCTTACAGCTGATGTGGCACACATGATAGGCGCATCCGGTTTCCTTCGCCAGCTTCAGATCCCGGGCGATGGGGCCCCATTCGCTTTCGGAGCAGATCCCCCGATGCCCGTGGGCCGCGGCATAAACGCCGTCGTGTATATATCCGCCCCGGACCAGCGCCTCATCCTCACAGTGAGCCGCCAGCACCTTGCCCAGCTTCCTGCACCGCTCCATCAGGGAGCGCATCATGCTTTCGGACTGCACGCCTTTGCCGTCATCCGAGAAGGCAATCACCCGGGGAGCCAGTTCTTCCAGCGCCGCGGCTTCCTTTCCCTTTTCCCCGACGGTAAGCGCCGCGTAGGGATAGATGTCCACCAGCCCGCCGGCCTCCCGGATCAGGTCTTCCTCTTCCTTTAAGTGGACCAGGCTGTCCGGCACAGGATTCAGGTTCGGCATCGCGCAGACGGCGGTGTAGCCGCCACGGGCTGCCGACCGGCTGCCGGTAAGCATGGTTTCCTTATAAGAAAAACCCGGCTCCCTGAAGTGAACGTGCACATCACAGAAGCCGGGAAAAGTAAAGACATTATCCTTTTTGCTGACAAGGCACCCCTGGGCCGCTTGGGACGGAATCCGTTTCATTTCCTGGCTGACCGTCATCCTGCAACCCTCCTTACAAAAAAACTCTGCCGGAGAATCGGCAGAGTTCGGATCGCATGCATACAGCGTCTGCCGCACAGCGGCATACGCGCCAATCCAATCTTGCCGATATCTCTGTATCGTCTTAAAGATCGGTACCGGTATATCTTTTATCATACGGAGCGTTCCTTGTCAAGGGTCTTTTTGTTCCCGGGATTGATCTTTATCGGGTTCATCCCCGGGCTGCTGGCTGTTCATGGCCGCGTCCAGCATCTCCCTGCGTTTTTCCGGCGACATGGTTTCCCAGCCGCCGGCGATGTCGTTGTCCCTCCGCCCGCGGACCCAGTCTATCACATTGCCGAAGCCCAGCGTAACCGCCTGGGCCATCAGCCGGGTAAAGACCCGGCGGGTCTCCGGATCCACTTCCTTCCGGTTGCCCACCATGGTCAGCATGCTCCTCAGTTTTTCCCCGGTCAGCTCGCTCATCCGGGTGGCCTTGGTGGTTTCCACCATGCCGAACAGCGCGTCCACAAAAGCCGCTCTCTGTTCCGGTGTGCTGTTCTGCAGCCACTCGTGCAGGGTATCCCGCACCACGATGGCCGTCTGATCCACAGAGGACAGGGTTTCAAACCGGGGCCCGTATACCTTCCAGGTCATGGGATCGTGCTGGCTGATGCCGCTGGCGGTCGAGCGCACCACGGTATAGGGTTCGTAGTAATCCATCAGCAGGCCGATAATACTGGTCTGGGGAATAAAGGAATGAATTTTGTCCTTGATCCTCAGATAGCCTTCACTCTGGGCAGTTTCCCGGTTCATGCCGGGACCGTCATAGCTCATGACGCTCTCAATCCGGTCCTGAACCCGTTTGGTCGCATACGCCGCGGCATAGACCGCCAGGTTTCCGCCCTTGCTGTGTCCCACCAGCCGCAGCGGTGCTTTGGACAGCGCGGCGGCGCGCTTCAGGTACAGGATAGCCGCCTCCTGGGCCGGTACCCGGGTCGTATAAGCCATATCGAAATCTTCCCGCCATCCCACGATGGTGTTGTCCGTTCCCCGGAAGGCCACGCACATGGTACCGTCCGGCAGGTCCAGGCACATGGCGGAAAACTGCATGCCGATTTCCGGATCTGTCAGGGCAATGGCATGATGCAGCCGGCAGCCCCGGAACCGCGCTCCCGACGACATGGCCTGAAAAGCGGCTTTGCGTCCGGGAAAACTGGCGCTGTTTCCTTCCCGGATCAGGTCAATCCGGGACATTTCCTCCAGGGTCCAGCCTTTGGGATCCCGGCCTCCGTGAAAATCCAGATAACTGATGTTGGCGACCAGCAGACCGTCAATCTCGTTCCATGGCGAGATGCTGAAGGGAACGTCTCCCCGCCATGCCAGATAGTCCACCATGTTCGCCATGTCTTACGTCATTCCTTCCGTTGCTTTCTTCATTTCTTCCCATTCTTCACGGGTAATCAGGCACTTGCGGGGTTTGCTGCCGTCCTTGGCCGCCACGATACCCCGCTCTTCCATTTCATCCGTCAGCCGTCCCGCCCGGGCATAGCCGATCTTCAGCCGCCGCTGCAGGGTGCTGGTGGAAATCTGGCCGTCCTGAATGGCAAACTCCACCGCCTGTTCAAACAGGCCGCCGTCTCCGCCGCTCATATCGGAACTGTTGATGATGATATCCGCGTTTCCGGTTTCACCGCCGTTGGCGATTTCATCCAGTTTCTCCAGGATATCCGGATCATAGGTGCTGGGATTCGCTTCCTTTACATGTTTTGCGATCCGGTTGACTTCCTCATCGCTCAGGAAGCAGCCCTGGACGCGGGTGGGCGCAAAGGAGCCGGTAGGCGCGTACAGCATATCGCCCCAGCCCAGCAGCTGTTCCGATCCGTTGCGGTCCAGGATCGTCCGGCTGTCCACGGAACTGGCGGTTTTGAACGCAATACGGCTGGGAATATTCGCCTTGATCAGACCTGTGATAACGTCCACCGACGGCCGCTGCGTTGCGACAATCAGGTGAATGCCCGCCGCGCGCGCCAGCTGCGTCAGGCGGCAGATATATTCTTCCACATCCTTCTTGCAGACCATCATCAGGTCTGCAAGCTCGTCAATGATGATGACAATCCGGGCCATGGGCTTTTCGCCCGTCTTCTCAACCAGCTGGTTGTAGCCTTCCAGGTTCCGGACCTTCTTCTCGGCAAACTTGTCATACCGTTCCATCATTTCCGCCACAGCCCAGGCCAGTGCGGCCGCCGCCTTGCGCGGATCGTTCACCACGGGAATCAGCAGGTGCGGAATGCCGTTGTAGCACTGCAGTTCGACCACCTTCGGGTCAACCAGGATCAGCTTCACCTCGTCGGGGCTGGCCCGGTACAGCAGGCTGTTGATAATCGCGTTGATACAGACCGATTTACCGCTGCCGGTCTGGCCGGCAATCAGCATATGCGGCATCTTTGCCAGGTCGCACACAATCGGCGTACCGGCAATATCCCGGCCCAGTGCCACCGTCAGGATGGACTTGGCATTCTGCATCGGTTCGCTTTCCATCACCTCCCGCAGGGTAACGGTGGTCACCTTGCGGTTGGGTACTTCCACGCCGACCAGGCGTTTGCCGGGAATCGGCGCTTCAATCCGCACAGAGGTGGCGGACATTCCGTAGGCAATATCCTTTTCCAGTTCCGAAACCTTGTTGACCTTGGTGCCTGCCTCCAGTTCCAGCTCAAAGCGGGAAATGGCGGGGCCGTGCGTCACATGCACCACCCGGGCAGGAACCCGGAAGCTTGCCAGGGTTTCCTCCAGTTTACGGGAACGCATCTCGTCCTCCGCCCGGGTATCCTCCATACTCTGCTGCGGCCTGGCCAGGTCTGTAATCGGCGGATAATTGTAGGGTGTGGGCATCCATACGCCCTCATCCTCCGCTGTCTCCGCCTGCTTTTTCGCGGGCACCTTAATCGGCGGGTTGTATGCTTCGGTTCCGATGGTCTGCTGCACCGCAGGCACGGCCACCCGGACGGGAGTCGCCTCCGGTGCTCTCCGCTCCGCCGGTTCCGGACGGCGGTACGGCGCATCGTCCCGGACCGGTTCCTTCTCCGGCGCGGGTTTTCTTTCCCGTACCGGTTCCGGACGAACAGGTTCCGGACGGGCAGGCGCCGGTTCCTCCGGAATCTCCGCCGTCATCTGCTGTACCGGCTGGGGCCTGCGCTTACGGCCGTTATCCGTTTCGAGCGGAATCTCTTCCGCGTCCTGCTGCCAGTGGGTCTGGGGCTGGCCGATTGCCGCTCCTGTTGCGGTCCGGCGCGTGGGTCTTCCACCCGCCGCCCTGCGGGCTTCCTCCTCGGCAATCGTGGATCCGTCGCTCAGGCCGTCATACTCTTCCTTTTTATTGCGGCCGAAAATACGGCTCGCAAAGGATTTCTCCCTGGGCGCCTGACCGGCCGGGTTTTTCCGGCCGAAAATGCTGCTGTGATGTCCCGTGGCCGCGGATACAAGCTGACCTGCGGCCGCCTGCTCCTGCCATTCCCGTACGCCGCCGTCGCCGGGCATTGCCGGCTGCTGCACGGACTGCTGCATTTCCGGCCTGTTATACGCAGGCTGCTGCTGTACCGGCGGCATCTGCTGTTGCTGCATCTGATACTGCTGTTCCAGAATCTGCTGCTGTTGCTGCTGCCAGAGCGCCTGTTGCTGCTGCCAGGCCAGCTGCTGCTGTTCCATCCGGCTCCGCTCCTGGCGCTGCTGCTCCCGCCGCGCACCTGCCTGGCCTGTGACCAGATCCCGGATCCGGGAAGGCGTCAGGTTCACCGCCATCAGAATACACAGCACGGTCAGCACGAAGATGATCAGCGTGCCGAGTACCGGTCCCAGGTAATTCCACAGCGGCCAGGCCAGGATCGTTCCGACGGCGCCGCCGCCGCTGGGCCGCAGCCTGACGGAGCTGTCCGCATAGGTTCCGTTGATCACGGCTCCCCAGTTGTTTCCGTAGGTATCCTTCAGGTACTGCATGGCTCCGGTAATCATCAGGAAGGCGCACAAACCGAAGAAGGCCAGCAGTGCATACAGCCAGGGCTTCACCGGCGCGCGGCGCTGGGTGGACCAGATCACCAGCACACCCGCCCACACCGGCAGCACGGGCAGCACATAGGCCATAATCCCGCACAGGCCGAAACTGATAATGCGCAGGCCTTCAAAAATATTCCCCGGCAGTCTCATCACCGCCGCCATAAAGATCAGGACGCCCAGCGCAATCAGTGCCAGTCCGGCCATATACCGGATGGCCATCGCGTCCGCGGAATACGCGGGGGCCTGTCTTCTTTTACCGCTCCCTTTCTGAGCCATTCTTTCCCCTCTGTTCCTTTCTCTCTTTGCTCCGTTACTCCGTCAGCACGATGCTGACGAGGCATCCGGCTTCATCGCTGTACAGCCGCAGCTGGTATTGTCCGCAGCTGTAATAATCACAGGCACCCGGAACCAGCCGGTTTGCCTCCGCTTTTTCCTCATTGATTTCCGCCGAGCCGTCCGGCTCACCCAGCACGGATTTCCATTCCTCCCGCAGGGTATCGCCCACACACAGCCCCCACAGGCAGCCCTGATCCATCCGGATTCCTTCCACCCGGCTGTTCTGCCAGTCCCGGCTCAGGTCATCCGTCATCAGATAAACCCCGCGGAAGCTTCCGCCTTCCAGGGCGAACAGACGTCCGCCCTCAAAGCCGTCCGGATCCGTCAGCAGGTGATGCCGGTCGGTCATCTCCTGTACGCTGTCTCCGAGCTTCACCGGGATCCCGGTCAGCGATCCTTCCGCCGCCGCTGCCAGCAGCTCCTCGGCGCTTTCAGCGGACAGTTCAATCATCTGCCGCGCGCCGATCCGGTCCGCAATGCCGTCTTCCTTCAGGTCCAGCACGTCTTTCAGCACATGCCAGCCGATCCGGATATCACCCGCCCGGTCTCCCAGGGTGCTCAGCTGACTGATGGGATACAGCAGCGTCAGTCCGGAGGGTTCCAGCTGAAACAGCTCCGGCAGGGGTTCCAGTTCACTGTTCTGCAGATGGGCGCTGAGCTCCGGCAGGACCTCATCCTCCAGATAGCCGCGGATCATATCCCGCGCGGCCTCTTCATCCGTAAACAGTTCCGAAAGGGCAATCCTGTGTCCGTCCCGCAGATCCGCCGCGCACGCGGTCCACACATGCGTTGAACGGGAATTCTCCACCGCGCCGGCGGCTGAGACCGCACAGCTGAACACATCGTTCATGATCCCGCCCTGCCAGCTCACCTTCAGGTTCCCGCCGCCGATCAGCATTGCGGCCCGGGCCAGATAAGCCCCGATATGGCAGTCTTCCTGAATCTGCGCGTTGATCTGTTTCAGCAGGTCTTCCTGCTCTCCGCCGGACAGCACAGGATAATGAACGCTGACCGTTTCAGTCAGGTCCAGTCCGGTATCCTCTGCGAGAAATGCTTCCTCTGCCGGACAGGCAGAGATGAAAAGCAGCATCGCCGCGACCAGGCAAATCGTCAGGCGAATCAGGCGACAGAATTTCATATCCTTACCCTCCGTGAACTATTATTTTACATCCTTTTGGATTCCGGAGCAAGTCAGGCCGCCTTCCGCCGCGGTTTACCGGCGTTCACGGGCACCCTTCCGCCCCTGTATAATAAACGAATCCGGCCGGTAAAAACCTGCATTCTCTCTCCTCCCGAACCGTACCGGAAACGCATGCGTCCCCATTTGACAGCGTTCTTCCGCCCCATATATAATAGATTGCGGCGGAAAATCCCGCCGCTGTATTCCGGAACGGAAAGGGGTGGCATATTGGCAGACGGAAAGAAAACCCGTAAGGTTCTGATCAGGATCCTGGAGATCGTGTTCTCCGCTGCCCTGCTGGTGCTTCTGGCCGTTTCCCTGATCCTTGCGAAACCCCAGGAGGACAAAACCGCCTCCGCAGCACCTTCTCCCGCAGTACAGGCCGGGCAGGCCATCCGGATTGATCATGAAAACGATCTGGTTCACCTGGATTTTCCCGCACCCCTCATGTGCTTTCAGAATTCCTCCGGGATGACCTTTACTGAAGCCACCTGCGCCGATCTTTCTGTACCGGGCGGTTACGGACGGGTTGCCGTCACAACCTGGCAGACAAATGAAGGCGAGGAAATCGTCCTGAAAAGCATTTGGCCCGCCGACGCTTTGAACGAACTGGAAGAAGGCTTCCATTTCATGCCCTATTCCGGTCCGACATTCTTCGGAAGCATCTCCGTCCGTATGGAGAACGATCAGTTTATCCGGCTTCACACAACCACCGATCAGGCCCTGTATGAAGTGCTCCTGCCCCGCAGGCTCAGCAAGCAGGTCAGCCAGATCTGCGGTTTCCTGAAGCTTTATACCATCCGGAACGACCCATAATTCATAAAAAACAAAGGAGGAAAATGTCATGTCCAATCCCTATGCCGGAACCCAGACCGAAAAGAACCTGGAAGCCGCTTTCGCCGGCGAATCCCAGGCCCGGAACAAGTATACCTACTTCGCTTCCGTCGCGAAAAAAGAAGGCTATGAACAGATCTCCGCGCTTTTCCTGAAGACCGCGGAAAACGAAAAGGAACATGCCAAAATGTGGTTCAAGGAACTCAAGGGCATCGGTTCCACGCCTGAAAACCTCACCGCTGCCGCTGACGGGGAAAATTACGAATGGACCGATATGTACGAGTCCTTCGCCAAAACCGCCGAGGAAGAGGGTTTCCCGGAACTGGCCGCCAAGTTCCGCGGTGTTGCCGCCATCGAAAAGCATCATGAGGAACGGTACCGCGCCCTGCTGAAGAACATTGAACTGCAGCAGGTCTTCGAAAAGAGCGAGGTCAAGATCTGGGAGTGCCGTAACTGCGGTCATATTGTTGTGGGCACCAAGGCTCCCGAAGTCTGCCCGGTCTGCAATCATCCCCAGAGCTATTTCGAAATCGCGGCTGAAAACTATTGATTCCAGTCAAAGCAACGAGCCTGTCCGTCACGGACAGGCTCGTTTTATCTGTTCCCTGAAATCATGCTTGTTCGGCTCCGGTTCCCTCCAGGCCGATCTCCGCTGCATGGGGCCGCATTCCTTCAATGCAGATTTCCGCCACTTGCCGGACCTCCATGCCCAGCAGGTCGCAGCCCTTCTGGATCAGTTCCCGGTCGCATTTGGCCGCGAATTTCTTATCCTTATACTTCTTCATAAAGCTTTTAATTTCCAGATCGCTGATGCCGTTCGGACGCATCCGCGCGCAGGCCTGGATAATGCCGGTCAGCTCATCCACGGTGAACAGGCTCTTTTCCATATTGCTTTCCGGTTTCACGTCCGTGCAGATGCCCCAGCCATGGCTCATGATCGCCCGAACATCCTCCTCCGGAACGCCCGCTGCCAGCAGCGGTTCTTCCGTATGCTGAAGATGCTCCTCCGGATACTTCTCATAATCATAATCATGCAGCATTCCGACCGCCTGCCAGTGCTCCCTGTTTTCTCCGAAATAATCCGCCATGGCACCCATGGCATAGCAGACGTTTTTCGCGTGAATGATCAGGTGTTCCTCCGACACCATTGTCGCGTTCAGTTCCGTGGCTCGTTCCAGGCTCAGCATAGGGGGTTCCTCCTTCATTGTTACCATTTGTTCCTGACTTTTTCGGCAAAGCCGGTCAGATGATCAATTTCCAGTTTGCGGCCGTCGTCCAGGATCACCGTTCCGGAAAACCGTCCGAAAACCTGATGCTGATCCGAACAGATGATCAGCAGGTCTGTTTTCGAGCTCCGATCCATGATAGGCTCAAATTTCATTTCAAAACGGCCGTCGCTGCTTGTGAAAACCCAGGGAGACAGGTAGTCTTCCTTCCCGTCCTTTTCCGGGATCTCAAAATGAACCTGCTCCAGCTTATGGATTTTCCCGTCATACACCAGTACATTTTCACTGGCCGCGGACGTATCCCCGAATCCGTATCCGATATTGAATCCGAAGGGAACGCCGTCCACCAGCCCGGAAGCGGATCCCCAGTACCAGGTATTGTCATAGGTCCATACGCCCCGGCCCCAGTCCAGCACCGCGAAAGTTTCCGCCGGATCGCAGCGGTATTCCCTTTGCCCCAGGGTAATGGCGCCTTCCACCCGCATGCAGTTGATCTTCTGATTATAATAGAAGGCTTCCGGATGATCCTTGTAAGGCGTCACAATGACCATGGATTCCCGCGGCTCATCACTCAGAATCAGGTCGAATACCAGGCTTTCCTCATCCCGGAATTTATTCATGAACCCGGTCAGCCGCCGGGATATCCCGTCGTTTTCAAAGGAAATCATATACCCTTTTCCTTTGACGCTGATGTCTCCCTTTTTGCTGGAAGCGGGCAGCTCCCGCGGTGCAAACAGGGGCAGGTTCATGGCGGATTTTGTGATCTGGGTGTTCTGTTCAAAATCCAGCAGGGAAATGCTGTCCATAGTCATATATCCGTTATGATCAATGGTCAGCGCCAGGGCAAAACGATCCGTCACAACAGCATAGTAGTCCCATTCCTTGACCTTCAGACGGCTTGCCGCCACTTTAGAACGGTCATAGGTCTTCAGGAGTTCCGTGGCATACCCGGTTTCAATCAGCCGGCCCTGTTCATCATGAAGCGGACCGGGTGTTATGATTCGGCGCTGCATCTGTCCCGCCTCCGTTTTTGATTGTTTTGCCTATTATACTTCATTGACCCTGCGAAAACAATCAGATGAACCACTTCATTTCTTTATAACTGATTATAAGTAAACCTAATTAATATAAAGAATGATTATCCTTTTATTCCACTTTTCCAAATGGGCTCCCCAGGGGGGAACGAGGTGAGTGTCAGCCCAGTGGGCTGTCCTGTGAAACAGGAAACAAACCGAGTGAGTCAACCGAAACGAGCAGAGGGCTGAAGCGTCCCCACGAGGACATCTGCGACGATTGAGAATGCGGAAGGGTTCGAACCGGTTCGAGCCCAAACGCAAGTGCGGATCATCAGATTCGTGCTTGCGTTTATAAAAAGCTGGGGAGCACAAAAAAACCTGATCTAATGATCAGGCTTTTTTGTGCTCCCCAGGTAGGGCTCGAACCTACAACCCTTCGGTTAACAGCCGAATGCTCTGCCATTGAGCTACTGAGGAATATGGAATCCGGCGGCGACCTACTCTCCCGGACCGTTACCAGTCAAGTACCATCGGCACTGAAGGGCTTAACTTCTGTGTTC
>Ga0310695_10001591_pt1 | contig 52488 bp, 46 predicted proteins | sample RumenRJG_04DNA_FD_203882 | JGI IMG/M metagenome (GOLD analysis project Ga0310695, IMG submission 203882) | Bovine rumen microbial communities from Lethbridge, Alberta, Canada - RJG_04 (v2) (version 2) | ecosystem: Host-associated > Mammals > Digestive system > Stomach > Rumen | place: Canada... | reverse complement strand
TTGATATCTATGGCGCCCTGTCAGAGTATATCGGCACCTGCATCACCCAGGATGCTGTCACCTTGCTCGACATCAACAACTCCGTTCCCAATGACATGTACGAGGAGAGCATCAAGGGCAAGAAGTTCGAGTGCGACAGTTACACCAACAAGGAGATTTTCATGGGCTTCCACTGTGGCAACACCGCCTCATCGAAGGTTTGCAGTTGCCAGATGTGCTTCCAGCGTATCATGGCCCGTGCTCTGCCGGTAGAGGTGACCAACGGCACGCTTGAGGGCGACCTGAAGCCAGGCAAGGCTACCGTTTACCGTCTGCAGTCGACTGCCGACACCAAACTCCGTGCATATATTGCTCAGGGAGAGATTCTGCCAGTAGCCACCCGCTCGTTTGGTTCAATCGGTACCTTCGGCATCAAGAACATGAGCCGTTTCTATCGCCACGTACTCATCGAGAAGCATTATCCTCACCATGCAGCAGTGATGTTCGAGCATGCAGGAAAATATCTCTGGGAGGTGCTGAAGTATATGGGTATCCCCGTTGAGGAGATTGACTACAACTTCCCCAAGGGGGACTACTACCCCACAGAGAACCCGTTTGCGTGATTGAAAACAGCAGGGCGTAACGCCTTCAAGAGACAAATCTCAATGAAATAGAGAAAGTGGTGTGACTCTAGTGGTTGCACCACTTTTATAAGTTTTTTTTGACCACAGAAATGAAGCGTAATCAATGCAATATGAAAAAGATAGCATTATTCGTCATTGGCTTGATGGCTCTGTTTTCTTGCCAGAATCAGCAGGAGGAGGCAGGGTATATCGTCCAGGTGTCGCTGGGCGGGTGGCACTCACCAGATTATACGGCAGAGCAGGTCATCGGCCGTATTGACACGGTGAGCCGACTCATTCCTGTAAAGAAAGTGATCATAGGATGGAGCCTGGATAAGGAGATTTACCGTCGGGTGGGCGAGTATTTGCATGACAGGGATATCAGCATGCTTCTGTGGTTGCCTGTGTTTGCTGAGACGGAAGAGGTATGCGAAAACAGCCCGGCTGTGGACCTATGGGGAAAGGTCCCCAACGACTATGACCAGGCGGCAGGGGATGGCTTCCGCTTCAACTGTCCGTCCGACCCTCAGAATGCAGCCAACTTGCTGGCGGTATTCGACCAGGAGTTCGGTGACTGCGGTTTCGACGGTGTCTTTTTAGACCGTATCCGCACCCAGTCTTTCGTTTGTGGGGTGAGCGGAGTGCTCGGCTGCGGTTGTCCGCTTTGCGTGGAACGTTTCGCCGCGGAAGGAGTGGACATACAAGAGGTGAAGTCGGAATTTGAAACGAAGGGCGATGCCTTCTTCTCCGTCAGCGGCTATACTCCAGCCGGTGGCTTTTGTTTTCAGGATTCTATTGCCGCTGCATTTTTCAAGGCCAAAGGGCATGTTGTCAGCACTTCGGTGGCAGCCATTGCCGACAGCCTCCGCAGCCGTGGCCTGGAAGTGGGACTGGATCTGTATGCGCCTTTCATGGCGCCTTTCGTGGGGCAGGATTATTCGGTACTTGCAGGGCACGCCGATTTTATCAAACCGATGTTGTACAGAAAAACTTTCGCACCGGCCGGAATGGGATTCGAGTACGATCTGATGAAAAAGTCGGTTCCTGCTGCCAAAGGGTATCCCGCATTTGATATGGATGTGGATTTCCTTCATTCTCAACTGGAAGCCATGCAACCCTATTCCTGCGGCAAATACCCTGGCATCGAAATCAATTATAAAGAAGGAGTGGTACCGACTTCACCGGAATATATCTCAGAATCCCTGAAGGCCGTGATGAGTCACGGTTTCGATAGGGTCGTCCTCTCCTGGAATATCATGAAGGCCCCGCTTACACACTTGAAACCATTGAAACAATAAGTCTTTACACTGGCAATTGTTAGGTCATTATGGTATACAACCAGTGGTTCGCCATTTTCATCACTTGAATCATGCTCATGTACTATGTCAACTTCTACACGTTCTTCGAGGAGTTGGAAAAGGACTGGCTGACCATACTTGAGAAAGAAAAATCCATACCACCGGAACGCTCGTTTTTTGACTAAGGGGCTTACTTTTTGAAAAACGAATCCGCATTGCCTGTTTATCGGCACTGCGGACATGTGTTTTGTCTGTTATTCATTTTTAGTGGACACCAATATAATAAAAACAAAAAGTGGTGCAACTGCGTGAGTTGCACCACTTTTTATAGATTATCTTAAAACACCGCTTTATTTCACCTCCTCGAAAACGACTCTAACTGACTATCAATGCGTTAGCACCGGATGTTGCACACATGTCGCAAAAACGGAAATAACCATTGATAATCAACATGTTACAAACATCAATGCAAAGGTACAGATTTCTCCCCAAACAACCAAAAGAAAACACAGAAAAAATCATAAACTTGCCACATTTTCTCTATTTGGATTGGGTCGTACATGGAATAGGGAGGCATCTATCCCATAATTACAATGTCTTTATTGATGACCATCATGAGTTTCTCGTTCACTTAGAATTGTACACGCTTATATTAAAAGTGCCTCGTTGATTCACACCAGCGAGACACATCCTAAAATCACTTTTCTTTTCTTACGCCTTTGAATGGAGTTCCGTCTTTTTTCCCATCCATAAACTTTCCATTGGGACCGCGTTTGGTCCAAATTCCAGTCTTGGGATTTAAGACTTGGCTTCTCTGGCGTACCATACCGTTTCTGTGACCATCGCCACTTGGAGGGTTTGTTGCCATATTCTATCTTTACCCGTCCGTTCGGGGATTAAGTTGGCTGCATGTTTCAGGCAGCCGTAATAATATTTTCACTATCCATTTATTAACTCTGCAATTTCCTCCGCAATTTCTTCAACCGTATATGAAGCTGTATTACGGGCCACTTTGTCAGCGAGTGAAGGAGAGTAGTCTAATACCTCTTGTTTGGTAATGCCATGCCAAATAGGCAGGAGCACCTGCTCTCCTGTGTTGGCTTTAGAAATAATTCCATCTAGTTCATAGTTAGTCCAGCCTTTTTTTATGAAAGACTGAGACAGAACTACGATACCAAATTTGCTCTTAGCTAAGCCACTGTCTATCTTTCTTCGAAGACTGTCGCCAATCTTTAGCTCAAACTCGTCATACCAAACCTTCAGCCCTTTGGCCACTAGCGCCTGCGCTAAAGGGCGTACTACACTATCTTTGTCCTCAGAAGCATGTGAGATAAACACATCATATTCCATATAACTGTCTTCAGAGTCACCAATAGTAATAGGCTCTTTATGCAACAATGAGGGAACTGAAGACAAAGGAGGCTCTCTGTATTCAGGTAGAGGGCTGGGCAGTTTACGTACAGAAGATCTTACAGAACCTCTTAAACCTCCAAGGTCAATGGTCACATACCAATGACCTGAACGAGGAATCGTTAGTACAGACGGTGAACGTCTCATGAGTCCGCCATAATAGCTATGGCGGCGCCCGTGTTTGTAGTTGTTATAGTTAGAACTGTCCATCAGTCTCACGTTGGCAGCATTGCCACTTAGTGTTACTTGGACCTGTTCTCCCTTACTACACTGATGTAGGTCGTAAACTTGATACTGCATGTTTTTTACTCTTTAGTGGTGTTAGTAATTTCATAGCAGTACACATACACACTGTCATCAGTGCCTCCACCTGTGTCACCTTCCATGCCCTTAGCCAGATAGTACTCCTCCACCTTTTGGGCGGTAGCCTTGTCTGTAGCAGTACGGTATATCCACCAGGCATTTTCCTTACTTACATTGTGCTCAGTAAACAGCCTGCGCTCAATGTTATTTGTTATTCCAACATAGAAGTTAGAATAATACTGTTTCGAACTCTTCTGAAGATGAGCATCGAAATCTGCAATAATTTCTTTCGCGGTCAATCTCATAATTCAATCTTTTAGAATTGTTATTAATTCAAATATACACCGCAAAAGTATGGCCTAACATTGCAGCCTTACTTCATTGTTATAGAAATCTCTTTTTATTTACAATTTTTAACCATTTCCTCGGCTCTATTTCTTATTTTGTTCCGCAAACTCTTTGGCTCCACTATCTGGCAGTTGTTCATAAACCCTAGCAGTGCAGTCTCAAATTCATAGTTTAAAATTAGGCTCATCTCTATCAAAACATAGTTCTCATTCTGCTCAATTATCTTCTGGCTGCTATGCATCGGTTTGGAAATCATATACTCTGCATCAGGATATCCCACCTTTAACACAACTTTTTCCTTTTTCGCTTTGATATTGACAGACACACCTACCACTTGACTAAAGTACTCGTCTAAGTTCATACCTTGATAAGTTTGGTATACCACATCTTTTGCTAACTCAAACTTATCTATACGGTCAAGAGGCAAGTTTACTAATGGTAGTTGATCAGCCATGTCTGGTTCCATTCCTACCAAAAACCATCTGTTGTTGAATTGCCTTAATTGGTAGGGATGTATTTCTCTTTTCTTGGTGGTCTTTCTATACTTATAGTAATATACGTATAGTACCTTTTGATTTATAATAGCATCCATCAGTGGTTCAAAGTGCTTCATGCCTCTTAAATAAGGATTGTGGTCGAAAGCAACAATGCCATCAGGTCTTTCGCCTATATGGAACGTATCTTCCAATCTAGTCAGTGTTTCTTCTATCCAAAGATAGTTGGGTAAACCTTTTAGCCTGCCAAGCATCCTTATCATTTCCTCCAGTCTCCCCATATCCTCTTGGGTTAAGGGCATATTCATAATAGAAAAGGCTGGGTCAGTATAGTAATAATAGGCCTTATGCCCCACCATGCCTTTCTTGATGGGGGCAGAATAGCCCTCACTATCCATCATATATCTGATGTCTTTTCTGATGGTTCTATCTGAGACTTCAGTCCCATAATAATAGTAAGTATCCTTATTGACAATCTCTATCAGATCATCCATAAAGTACCTTTTGCTTAGGTCTCTGAAGCATCTGTCTAATATTTTATGCCTCTCAAAGGCATTCTTTGTTGCTGGCATACTCTAACTCTCTTCAGTATTAACACTACTTTCACCTTCTTTAGTAGTTGGTCGCATCATCATTTCGTAATGCTCCTGCTGATTCATCTTCTCAAATATTTTTTTGAACACATCCTTATAACGTTCAAGTTGCCATTCAGACAATTCAACGAAGATGTCATCTGGAAAAGAATGAGAACCATCATTAACCCAACTTAGCAATGATCTGCATATTTTTCTTTCTTCTGGAACATCAAATTTCTCAAGGATATATTCAGGACTAAATCCACCTAATATCTGGAAGTAGTTCTCAATAATCCTACGCATGATATTCTGTATTACCACATGCGACTTAACATCATTAGAGTTTTTGTATTCATGCCATAGCAAATCATATGAACTCTTGATAGGGTTATCCTTCATAAAGGGTTGTATTGAAGAGGTATTGTCATTCTTTCTCAATATCCAGAAATATACATCATCCCTCCATTTGCAATATCTATCAAGAAAAGAAACTTCTTTGTGGAAGTAAACATTGTGAGTAAGCAGTATAACCTGCTTAATATTGGTATTTCCCTCATGAATAGTTGTGAATAACTCCCTAATCAACGTGCTTACAACAAAAAGAACACTGCTATCCAAACTTGAAACAGGATCATCTATAACCAACACCCTGCTACTGGTAATACCACTATCACTAAAACTACCTTTCACTAACTGCATATAATACAAGAAGGTCAGGAAAGTGATTTCACCCTCACTTAGTGTTTTATACGCCAATTCTCCGTTTTCTCTTACAACGTGGTATTGATTATGGCCTTCAACGGTTTCTTCAATGTGAAAACCTGTGAAGCCAAAGCCTGACAGCATCTTATTCATTTTTATAACTGTAGGCTTTACGCTTGTCATGTTAGTTTCTAGTTTTCTGATTTCTGTCCTTAGTTCCAAATATCTCTTTCTAGCATCTTTAATCTTCACGTCTAAAGCAGATACGCCCTTAACAGTGTCCTTACACAATTTATCGTAGGCTTTCAGTTTTGCATATTCAGATTTCACGAAAAACCGCCATATACTCTTTATCAGGTTGTCCCTCTCGCTATTAAAGTTATTCACAAGATTATTATGCTTGACAATTTCATCATTTGCACTTTTGATAAGAGCATTTATTTTCTCAATTATGTCTTTGGTGGAAGGTAATGTAATCTGCCTACTAGGTTCTTTTGCCTTCTGAGTCATACTCCCATATATTTCTGAGATTGTCGCATTAAGAGCTTTGATTAATGATTCTATCTGAATTATATCAAGAAAGCTCTTTGGCATACCTTTTTGCCCCTCTACCATAACTTTCAGCTTATAAACAATATCGTTACAAGATGCTTTATAGTTGGCTTGCATGTTGTTTATTTCAGCAACATTCTTCTTATATCCCTCATCAAAGAAATCATTCAGTTTCTTTCTAAAATCCCCATTAATAGTGCGGTGCTGGCAGAAAGGACATACATCACTTCCATCTTCTAGAAACTGCAATCCTTGGCTAACCCAGTCAGACATTCCCAATTTCTTAATTAGAGCAGCAATATCAATATCCTGTTTACCCACTACAACCTTTTTCCACAATTCAGATTCCTCAATATTGAATAAGATAGAGGCGTTAATAGTTTCTATAAGAGCATGTGTGATTGGTGTTTCACCAAAAAGCTGATTTGCTTTTTTCCTAAGAACATCAACTTCCGGCACATCATCTTCAAATATACCGAAGCTCTCTAAAATTTTGTCTTTAAACGTTTCCTTCTTTTTAAACCCTTTACAAGCATCAGAAAACTCAGAATACCTTCTATAGATATTATCCCATAGGTACTGCATTAAATTACTTTCTTCCGTATTTTTCTTTTCTTTCAGTTTATCGATATTCCTCTGATAATTTTTCCCTTCTTCCTCTATTTGGTTGAGTTGCTCATTTTTTTCCTTTATAATTTTCTCTTCTTCTATAGTTGCTTCACCTAGGGTAAATATCCCAGGCATATTTTCAACAAAGTTTCGATCTTGGAAATCCTTGTTGTATGTCAAAACATCAAGCGGAGTATCATCAGTCCAATCAATAAAACACTCAGGATATTTACCCTCAGTATCACTCAACACTTTGCTAATAGTACTTTTTCCAGTACCATTAGCACCATAGATAATATTTACCTTTTGCAGGTTCTCAATCATTACCTCTTCTTTAAACGAGGCTTCATTTAGGATTTTTATAGACTTAATCATATTACAACATTCCTTTTACTTCCTACCTCTTTAAGAAATTCAATCAACTTGTAAATACCTGTGGATGGATTCTGGAACTCATGTAATTTCTTTGCTCTTGCAACAGCAACATCTGTTTTGTCGTTCAAAAAAGACTTTTGTGTGTCAGTGAAGGCTGACTTGGAATAATTCTTCCACACGGGTGCACTTTTCTTCAACTCTTTGATGAGGGCGTCTGTTTCAATGGCAGACTTTTGGTCTTTGGCATGAAGTAGCAGCCATATTTCAAAACAAGGATTGCTAAGCAGCATTTCTGCCTTACATTTCTGCAATTTCTCATTAATGGCTTGCACATCCATATCATACATGAGGAATGTGTGCACCTTATCCCATTGAGAGATTTTGAGTTCCTTGGTACGTTTCTCAACCAGCGATGGTGTGATCTTTGTACCTTCTATGTGCGAAATGATTCTGATGGGTGACTTATACCACGATTTTAGAAGGTTGATATAGCAGACCTCTGTCTCGCCCTCGCAAATGACGAGAGCGATTTTTCGCATTCGCAAAGATGGTGATGGTTCTCTTTTGCTTGCCATAATTAGCCTTCCAATAATTGTTTGATACTTGACACCGATGAATCAACATAAGGTACAGCGTCAAAGCGTCCTTGTATATATCCCTTTTCGGCATCCATATTCTCACGGAAATCCTTGAAGTCATATAAAGAATACACTTCCGTTGTACCTTGTTCCGATTTGTTGACAAAAACAATTTGGTCACGTCTCAGTCGTTTAACATCGATAAGGTTTGTGTTGTGAGATGTGAACAATAACTGACTGCTCTCAGAGGCATGAATCAAGTCGAGAATGAAATCAGCTAAACGAGTGTGCAATCCCATGTCAAACTCGTCCATCATGATGCTCTTCTTGTTCTTTACCACATCCAATAGACGTATCAGAATCTGAAATAGTTTTCTTGTACCGTTAGATTCTTCCATGTCCATGTCGAACATGATGTCCTTTTGGTTGCGATGGAATGTCTTGAAGCGAAGCACATCCACCAGCTTGTATGATAGCTCCGTTTGTCCAGGTACAACCACAGGAGCAGGCACTTGTTCTTTTCTTGCCTCGATGTCAGTAATATCTGTATCGCATATTTCAAGTGCTTTGAGTATCACCTTCTTGTAAGCATTGAAACTATCCAACACCATCATGTCATTCACATTCACAAGTCCAAGCAAGAATTGATTCATGAAATAACGATAAAGCTTTTGGGCAATTTCCCTGTTCATCGAGCTGGCACGACTTAGGAAAAGGTTCTTCTCACTGGTGTTTGTAACCACATCCGAAGGCTTAGCCATAACGCCAGTACCAAAGCTGTATTTTCCTTCTGCATCACGAACAAATATCTTTGCACGTCTGCCAACTGGGTAATGGTATAGACTTTCGCTGATAATACGTTCACGAGTTAATTCAAAAGCGTATTCGTATTCCACATCATCGCACACAAAATCAATCAAGAACTTACTTGATTTATCTTGCCAACCATCAAATTTGAAAGGCTCGAAATAGAATGTCGCACCTTCGTTGTAGAGGTGTGACTCCAAAATCATTCTACAGCAAAAAGTAATGGCTTTCAGAATATTCGATTTGCCAGAAGCGTTGGGACCAAAGAGTCCAATGGTTTTAAGTACTGGCACACCGTTCCACTCCATCACATTATGGCTTAACTCCCGAGCAAGAGCCGTATTGATGTTTCCTGCTCTGAAGTCGATTCTTATTCTATCTCTAATAGAAAAGAAATTCTCAAATTCAATTTTTAGTATCATAACGCGTGCGATTTTGTAGAATTTCTGCAAAAATAACAATTAAATTTGATTTCATAAAGGATTTAGAGTAAAAACAGTTAGAATATAGCTGCTTTTTAACTTTTATCAACCGAAACAGAGGCTTGAAGTGACAAAAACGAATAAACTTTTCTCGTTAACTTTCGTTATCAAAATCTGCCACTATTGGCACTTTCTTATTCAGGAATACCTGTAAAAGAACTCTATTATCTCTTCCTTTGGCAAATTACCAGCAAATTAAACTTGATTTTAATTATCGCTGATTATCAGCATATTAGACATATTTACATCCGCATTTTGATTGTTTCAGCAAGTTGCCAGCAAATTACCAGCAAATTAAATTATGCTCGAAGAGGAATGCGATTAAGTTGCCAAAATGACTTGTTTGTTCCAATGATAACGACAAATACTTGATAAAATCATCAAATTTTCACTGTAAGCAATAAAATTATGCGTATTCTGCTGAATTATGAATTATTATTTGTATCTTTGACCTCAAATAAGAGAAATCTATCATGGCAAAATTAAATCGGATAAGAATCGTTCTAGCAGAACACGACCTAAACAACAAGTGGTTGGCAGATAAGCTTGGAAAGGATCAGGCAACTATTTCCAAATGGGTCACCAATACCACCCAGCCAAGCCTTGAAGCCCTCATTGCAATAGCAAATGCGCTTGAAGTGCCTGTGCAGGAGTTGGTGAGGCAGGAAAAATTCAATCAAGAGAAATAAATCAACTGACGAACGAAGCAAGAGCAGAGTCAAAGCTTGTTTTGGCTATGCCTTGCAAGAAGGAAGAAGACGAAGTCGAATGATAACAAAAGACGAAATACAAGAACTGCTGCATAGCACGGAAACCTATCGTGTGGAGCGAACCACGTCAACAGGCGACATGGATAAGTTCCAGGAGGCTATCTGTGCTTTTGCTAACGACCTGCCAAACTCACGAAAGAATGGCTACCTGATACTGGGTGCTTACGACAATGGCACGTTGTCAGGCTTGAAGGTCACCGATGACTTGCTGAAGAAGATTGCAGCCATACGCAGCAACGGAAACATCCTGCCTATACCTTTTATGAGCGTTGACCGTTTCCAGTTCCCTGAAGGTGACTTGTTGGTTGCTGAGGTCAGTCCGTCCGACCTGCCGCCTGTGCGCTATCGTGGACGCACCTTTATTCGTATTGGTCCTCGTCGCGACATAGCTACGGAGGCAGAAGAACGCATCCTTGCAGAACGAAGAATGTCATTCATGGCAACCTTCGATACCATGCCTTGTTTGGCTGCCAAACTGAATGATGTCAACACGGACTTGCTGCGCACAAAGTATCTGATACCGTTATTAGGTAATGAGTTAGTGGAATCTGATTCTCGTCCCATCGAGGAACAGATGGCCGCTGTGGGCATGTATGACACAGAGCATCAATGCCCCACATACGCTGCTGTCGTACTATTTGGCTACAAGCCGCGCCGTTTTATGCCAGGTCTTTACGTGCAGTATGTGTGCTTCAAGGGTGAAGACGTGACCAGTGAGGTAGAGAATGAAATGCAGTTGGAAGGCAACTATTGTGAATTGTTGCCGCGCCTGGAATCGCTTTTGGAGTTGTCTGTCATCAAGAAGAAACCCGTTTTCGTTTCTATCCTACGCGAGGAGATGGTCAGCAACTACCCCTATCAGGCTATCCGAGAGCTTCTTCTCAACGCCTGTATGCACCGCGATATGCAGAGTAATACGCCACTTCGCTTTTATGAGTTTGCCAGCCATCTGGAGATTCTGAATGCAGGCGGCTTGTATGGCAATGCCCGTCCTGAGAATTTCCCAAGTGTGAACGATTATCGCAATCCACTTGTAGTCAGTGCCATGAAGACACTGGGCTATGTCAATATGTTCAATCGAGGTGTAGGACAAGTCCAGGCTGACTTAAAGGAAAATGGCAACCAACCCGCAGAGTTCAACGTTAATCTTATCACGGCATTCAAGGTTGATGTGAAAGTTTCACAGAGCTATGCCAACGATAATGGCGGTAAGGTTGGCGGTGATATCGTAGAAAATGTCGTGGAAAAAGATCTTAATGACGTAGAAAAGCCTTCTGATGTCGTAGATAATGTCGTAGAAAACAAAAAAAATGTCGTAGAAAACATTCTTGTAAGCATATCTAAGAATTCAACCATATCCACAAAAGAACTGGCAGCGATTTGTTCTCTTTCTGAAAGGCAGGTACAGCGTATCATGACCAAATTGAAAGAACAAGGTGTTATCCGTCGCATTGGCCCAGATAAAGGTGGACGCTGGGAAATAATAGCACCATAGTCTTTGAAGGAAGATACCCAAGAATACTAATAGAAGTAAACAAGAAAAAACGAGATGATAATGACAAATATGTCACAGAATATCGACATACAAAATACAACCCGAATTGATGCTCTCTTTGAGCGTATATCCGCCCTCATTGAGCAAGCTCGCAATGTTGTGGTCTATACGGCAAAGTCTGCGGAAGTAAAGACCAGATATGAAGTGGGGCGTTACATCTTCGAGGATGAACAGCAGGGTGAAAGAGCTGCCTATGGTAAGCAAGTCTTGAAGAACTTGTCTGTCAAACTGATGAATAGATTCGGTGATGACTGGAGCTACGATACCCTAAAGCGCTGCCGTTTCTTTTATCAGGCATACGAGAACGCTGTAATTGGGGCAACGCCATTGCCCCAATTGAAAGATTTAGAAGAATCCGTTGAAAACAAGGAGAACATGAATTTGGGCAACGACGTTGCCACAATTCACTTGCCTCGTTTTATCCTCAGCTGGTCGCACTATCTCATATTGATGCGAATCGAAAATATCGAAGCTCGCAGCTTCTATGAGATTGAGGCAGCCCAGCAGAATTGGTCGGTAAGCCAACTCTCTCGTCAGGTGGGCAGCAGTCTCTATGAGCGTCTGGCGCTGAGCCGTAACAAGGACGAGGTGATGCGTCTGGCTCGTGAAGGACAGACCATAGAAAAACCATCCGACATCATCAAAGATCCGCTAACGTTGGAGTTCTTGGGACTGAGGCAGGAAGCAGCATATTCCGAGACAAAACTGGAGAATGCCATCATCAGCAAGATGCAGCAGTTTCTCTTGGAGTTAGGCAAAGGCTTCCTTTTTGAAGCACGCCAGAAGCGTTTCACTTTCGAAGAGGAGAACTATTATGTCGATTTGGTGTTCTATAACCGTCTGTTGCAATGCTATGTGCTAATTGACTTGAAAACAGACAAACTGACACATCAGGACCTCGGACAAATGCAGATGTATGTCAACTACTATGACCGTTATGTCAAGCTGGATTTCGAGAAGCCCACCATCGGCATTTTGCTATGCGAAAGCAAGAAAGACTCGCTGGTGGAGTTGACCCTACCCAAGGACGCCAACATTTATGCTACTGCCTACCAACTCTATCTCCCGGACAAGGCATTGCTACAGGCCAAGGTTAAAGAATGGATAAAAGAGTACGAAGATATTCATCCTGAAGAAACCGAAAATGGTGAATCATTGGAAGGTCGTTCAGCCGTCGTTTGAAGGTCGTAGCAAGGACGTAGATAGACGTAGGATAGGCGTTCGATAGTCTCTCGATAGGGTAAGAAGATGGTAAGATATAAACAAGACAAAACGAAGAAAGAATAATTGTAATGAACGTAATATCATTCTTTGCTGGATGTGGAGGTCTTGACCTCGGATTTGAACAGACGGGATTCCGAGTGGTTTGGGCTAATGAGTTCGAAACGAGTGTTCATGCGACCTATGAAAAGAATCACGCGAGTACGATTCTTTGCAAAGATAGTGTTATAAGCAGAAATAAATGAAATACATAGTAATATGATAAACTTTCAATTTTTTCCACGGTCGCATGGTGTGACACCTGAGATACAAGTGGTCATAGATTGTTTCAAGAAGATTGAGGCAACGCTTGCTGACGGACAGCATAGGGTATCGAACGACGTGTTGGCACTTTTGCGTCCGCATCTTGAGACTTGCGGATATGATGTGGAGAAAGGCAAAGGACGTGACGAGAAGATAGATGTTCCGGTGCTTTTCGGTGAAAATAACGAGATTGATAAGTCGTTCTATGCTGATGCCGTAAACAGGGAACATCGTATTGTCATTGAGGTGGAGGCTGGCCGTGCGGTTAGGAACAACCAGTTCTTGAAAGACATTTTCCAGGCTTGCATGATGTTCGACATAGAATACCTCGTTATTGCAGTCCTCAACGAATATACAGGAGGCGGTGTGACATCCCACGACTATATGGAGGTTAAAACATTTCTTGAAACACTGTATGTATCGAACCGTTTGAGACTACCGCTGAAAGGTATTTTGTTGATTGGATATTGAAGTATGAGACCAAATTATTCCATAATAAGATGTTATACGGCTGATAAACCTAAAATAATGGACTTGTTGTGTGATGCAGACGAATACAAACTCATCAATAATCATATTGACGTTGTTTATTTCAATGGAGATACTCCGCTAGAAAAGAAACAAACAAAACAGTTAATAGAGAATAATGTAAGATTTTTAATTTTGAATGATATAATGGCAGAAAGTAAGTCTATATTCGTAGACGAGTGGTTTTTCTTATCATGAAGCATATATGTTCCCACTTGAAAAAATGATAGAAATTGTTACCGGCAGCGAAGAGAAGCGTCAATGGACATTTGACAATCTTTGGTACAACATACCTTTGGATAAGATTGCCGATTCTCCATGGAACCAAGCGAAGTATTTGCTCTTGTATGTCAAGGGAGAGAAATTCGTGGGCAATCTCTGTAAGATTGTTCGAACAAAACATGACGTATGGACGAAGGAGAAGTTAGGGAATGAAAACTATCCCGATGCTCTATTAGTTGCTAATTCTGCAATAATGCTTGCGGAGTATTGGCTAGGGGTATTTGTAAAAAAATAGTTAAAGGCATTTATTATGGCAAAGCGTAAAGAAATACGAAATAGTACAGCAGAGTTCCTAATCTTTCAGATAGAAGGAAAGGAGCGAGGTGTTGAGGTCTATTATAAGGATAAGACTGTCTGGTGTACACAAAAAGCTATGAGTATGCTATTTGACTGCTCAACGGACAACATCGGCCTTCACTTAAAAAACATATTTGCGTTTGGTGAGCTATATATAATAAAGCAACTACCGAGTTTTTCTCGGCAGTTCGTATAGAAAGTGGTAGAGCAGTCGTTTGGAGACGATGCTTATGAATTGTAATATAATAAACAACATATGAGCGACGAACAGAAATATACCATTCAGGGCCTAGATGAATACATACGCCAAGGCGAACCACAGAAGCGTGAGCGTAGCGAAGCTTGGAAGGTTGCTATAGGGCTTCAACAGGTTGATAGGCTCCAGACTTCTGAATATCTGCTTGATACTGCCAAACGACATATCGAGGGGGACATCAGTATCATTGAGGCAAAGCAACTTATTGATTCATACTACAAGTCTGCATCTGGACGAAAGGTTATAGAGAATGACCGAACAGAAGAGGCGGACAAGGTGGCTGCACGTATAACTGAACTGATAGAGGAAAAAACCTTTTCGTTTACTCCTGCTCAGTTGATTTCTATACATCGTCGCTTGTTTGACGGCATCTATAAGTTAGCTGGTCGCATTCGTGACTATAATATTACGAAGAACGAGTGGGTACTTGGCGGCAAGACTGTGTATTATGCCAGTGCAGATACTATCAGCGATACATTGAATTACGATATGGGGCAGGAACGCGAGTTCAGTTATGCAAACATGAATATTGATAAAGCCATTTGTCATCTAACCCGTTTCTGTGCTAATCTATGGCAAGTTCATGCGTTTTGCGAAGGTAACACACGAACGATTGCCGTATTTATGATAAAGTATTTACGCACATTGGGATTCAATGTGGTCAATGATGTCTTTGCTGAGAACTCATGGTATTTCCGAAATGCGCTCGTTCGTGCCAACTATAGTGATTTGACAAATGGCATCACAGAAACGACTGAATACTTGGAGAGATTCTTTCGCAGTATGTTGCTTGGAGAGGAACATGACCTTAGGAACAGGATTATGCACGTTGATTGGAACAAAGTTGAGGACGAAACTATATCCCAAAGTGCAAATCACGAAGTTCAAAGTGCAAAAGCTGGCGAAGAATTACCCCCAAAGTGCAAAAATTGCACTTTGGAAGAAGTCGCTCTACTTCGCATAGTGCAAAAGAATCCATCTGCTACCCAAAAAGAGATTGCTGCTGAAATTGGAAAATCTGAGCGGACTATCAAATCAATTACCATAGCATTGCAAGAGAAGAACATTCTACGTAGAGTGAATGGTAAAAGAAATGGCTATTGGGAATTTGTTGAGGATTTTATTCAACAAGGAAGCAATATAGACAAGAAATGAGTAATATACAAGATATAAACAACATCCCCAAACTTCAATCTCCTTTTGAGCAGTTGCGAGAGGTTGATGCCGACGGCAAGGAATGGTGGAACTCACGTAAGTTGGCGCGGGTGATGGGCTATGGCAAGTACTGGAACTTTGAACGGGTCATGGCTAAGGCACAGGCATGGACTTCACAGAAGGGCTATCATCTGGGTGAGCATTTTGTGGAGATAACAGAGATGGCTGAATTGGGTAATGGCGCAATCAGAGAAGTGACGAGCATCCGCCTTTCACGTGTTGCCTGTATGGCTGTAGTTATGAATGCCGACCAAAAGAAAGAGATGGTGAAGGCTGCTCAGCAGTATTTCAGCGCGACCATGACACCCGATGTTGCCGTGAGAAGCATGGAGTCCTCTGTACTTATATATAGAGGTGGACGAGGAAAAGTGCAGGTTCAAGTAATCTTCGACACCAATACCTTCTGGCTTTCACAACAGAGGATGGCTGAGTTGTTTGGAGTGACCCAACAGAACATTAGCTATCATCTTCAGCAAATTGAGGAAAGTGGTGAACTGCATTTGTCCGATGCTTACAAAAAAATTTTGTTACCTTCGGACAAATGGTCTGGTGAGGTGATGATGTACAACCTTGATGTTGTCATTGCAGTAGGTTATCGCGTGAACAGCTACGAGGCTACCCAGTTCCGTATCTGGGCAACACAAGTTCTGAAAGAATATCTTACCAAAGGCTTTGTGTTGGATGATGAACGTCTGAAGGGAAAGAACGTATTCGGGGCTGACTACTTTGATGATTTGCTTGACCGCATCCGCGAGATACGAATCAGTGAGCGACGTTATTATCAGAAGATTACAGACATATATAGTGAGTGTAGTTCTGACTATGATAAAGATTCAGAACAGACGCAGTTGTTCTTCAAGACTGTGCAGAACATGATGCACTATGCCGTAACCAAGCAGACAGCTGCAGAGATTATCTATGACCGTGCGGATGCCGAACGCCCTCACATGGGATTGACAACATGGAAAAATGCACCAGATGGAAGAGTTGTGAAATCGGATGTTACTGTGGCCAAGAACTATCTCAGCGAAAAGGAAGTTGATTCGTTGAACAGGTTGAGCAATGCCTTCATCGACATTGCAGAGCAACGTGCAGAAGATCATATCTTGATGACAATGGCAGACTGGTCGGCTCTACTACAGCGCTATATGGATTTGAACAACCGTCCGTTACTTCCAGATGCTGGCCGTGTGACTCACGAACAAGCTGTAGAAAAGGCACTCACAGAATATGACAAGTTCCGTGTCATTCAAGACCGTGAGATTATGAGCGATTTCGACAAGCAGTTGAAACTATTATTTGGAGATAAGAAGGATTGATTTTCTAATTCCAAAGTTCTCCCATACAACTACCCATACAAGTACCCGTACAAGTTCAATCGAAATACAACCATTTTCGGATTATGTCAAAAGCAACAGTAAAAAAAATACTCATGTCCATGCCCAAGGAAGAAATCATTGGCATGGTTCTGGAAATGTATGATGCTCGCAAAGAAGCAAAAGAATATCTGGAGTTCTATGCTAATCCTGACGAGGATGGTAAGTTGGAAGAGTATAAGAAGATTATTACAGAAGAGTTCTATCCTTCAAGGGGAAGACAGGAGCCAAAGACCCGGTTCTCGGTTTGCCGGAAGGCTGTCTCTGACTACAAGAAACTGAAGCCTTCGGTAGATAAATTGGCGGACCTAATGCTATGTTATGTCGAGAATGCTTGTCAGTTTACATACGATTATGGTGACATGTGGGAGCAGTATTATACATCTGTAGAGAATAATTTCGAAAAGACAATGGCATTCATTGCCAAGAATAATATGTTGGAGCACTTCAAACCGCGTTTGAGACAATGTATGGAGTGGGCTTCACCATGCGGATGGGGATTTGCAGATACCATAGCAGATATATATTGTGAGCATTTTCCAGAAGGTGATTGATAAATGAAAAAGGCGTGTAACTCACTTGGTTACACGCCTTTTGATTGTCTTTTGTTGTGTCTTGACTTATTGGTCTTATTTCACCTCCTCGAAGTCGGCGTCTTGGATGTTGTCGTCGGTCTTCGGGCCTTCTTGCTGAGGACCTTGCTGGCCGCCGAATCCTGCGCCGCCGTTGAAGTCGGCACCGGGCTGTGCACCGGCCTGCTGATACATCTTGGCGCTGGCAGCCTGCATCACCTGGTTGAGGTTGTTGATGGCGTTGTCGATGGCAGTCACGTCGCCGCTCTTGTGGGCGTCCTTCAACTGCTGCACGGCAGCCTCCACGTTGGCCTTGTCGGCACCCAACTTGTCGCCGTTCTCGTTGAGGAACGTCTCGGTCTGGAAGATCATCGAGTCGGCCTGGTTCATCTTGTCGATGCGCTCACGCTCGCGCTTGTCGTTCTCGGCGTTCTGCTCTGCCTCGGCCTTCATGCGGTCGATTTCCTCCTTGCTCAGACCAGAGGATGCCTCGATGCGGATAGCCTGCTCACGGCCTGTGGCCTTGTCCTTGGCGGATACGTTGAGGATACCGTTGGCGTCGATGTCGAAGGTCACCTCGATCTGAGGGATGCCACGGCGTGCGGGAGCGATGCCGGTGAGGTTGAACTGGCCGATCGACTTGTTCTGTGCAGCCATCGGGCGCTCGCCCTGAAGCACATGGATGGTCACCTCAGTCTGGTTGTCGGCAGCGGTAGAGAACACCTCGCTCTTCTTGCAGGGGATGGTGGTGTTGGCGTCGATGAGTTTCGTCATCACACCGCCGAGGGTCTCGATACCGAGGGTCAGCGGGGTCACGTCGAGCAGCACGATGTTGCCCACTCCACCTTCCTTGTTGAGGATGGCGCCCTGGATGCTGGCACCCACTGCCACCACCTCGTCGGGGTTCACGCCCTTCGAAGGCTCTTTGCCGAAGTAGTTCTTCACCAGTGTCTGCACTGCGGGGATACGGCTCGAGCCGCCCACGAGGATGACCTCATCGATGTCGCTGGTGCTCAGTTTGGCATCGGCGATAGCCTTCTGGCAAGGAGCCAGACAAGCCTGGATGAGGTGATGTGCCAGTTGCTCGAACTTGGCGCGGGTGAGGGTCTTCACCAGGTGCTTGGGCACGCCGCCCACAGGCATGATATACGGCAGGTTAATCTCTGTGGAGGTGCTGCTCGACAATTCTATCTTTGCCTTCTCGGCAGCCTCCTTCAGGCGCTGCATGGCCATCGGGTCGGCCTTCAGGTCGGCACCCTCGTCGTTCTTGAACTCCTGCACCAGCCAGTCGATGATGACCTGGTCGAAGTCGTCGCCACCGAGGTGGGTGTCACCATTGGTGGAGAGCACCTCGAACACGCCGCCGCCGAATTCCAGGATGGAGATATCGAATGTGCCACCGCCCAGGTCGAACACGGCAATCTTCATGTCCTTGTTGGCCTTGTCGATACCATAGGCAAGGGCGGCTGCTGTAGGCTCGTTCACGATACGTTTCACCTCGAGTCCGGCAATCTGTCCGGCCTCCTTGGTGGCCTGGCGCTGCGAGTCGCTGAAGTAGGCAGGCACGGTAATCACGGCTTCGGTCACCTCTTCGCCCAGATAGTCCTCGGCAGTCTTCTTCATCTTCTGGAGAATCATTGCCGAAATCTCCTGCGGGGTGTACTTGCGGCCTTCAATCTCCACACGGGGATATCCGCCTTCGTTCACCACCTTGAAGGGTACGCGGTTCACCTCAGCGCTGCACTGCTGGTAGGTCTCGCCCATGAAGCGCTTGATGCTGTAAACCGTGTTTTGAGGGTTGGTGATGGCCTGGCGCTTGGCGGGGTCGCCCACCTTGCGGTCGCCGTCTTTCACGAAACCCACCACCGATGGGGTGGTGCGCTTACCCTCACTGTTTGCAATCACTACGGGCTCGTTGCCCTCGAACACCGACACACACGAGTTGGTTGTTCCTAAGTCTATACCAATAATTTTTCCCATTGTTGTATGTTTTTTTGTTTGTTATTAATCAGGTCTTTGCCCCGCCGCAGTCGTGGCGGTCCGTTCTAATTACAACAAATGGTGTGCCAAACTGCCAAATTTCAAGAAAAATATGACATTGTGGCAGAGGGGGATGACGAGAATGGTGATGATGTACCTTCGGTAGCAGATAGGGGGCATCTTGGGAACGCCAAACAAAATTGAGTTTTTATTTGGCGTTCCTCTCGGCTTTCACTATCTTTGAACTTCGTTCGAAGATAGGATGCGCCTCGACAATGGTAATAAAAATGTTGTTTTTATTTCGCGTTGTACTCGGCTTTCACTATCTTTGCGAGCAAAGGGCTACTGTGACTCATTTCTAATTATTATTGTTCGACCTATGAAGAAAATCCTTATATCCATTTTGATGCTTTTCGCTGTCATGTCGCTACATGCGCAGAGCATCAGTTATATCGAGACCACACGGTCGTGGTATTATATCTATGACCAGGATGGTAAGAAGATCAAGGGGCTTTCTACCACTATCGGCGAACTGAAGGGCTTCAGTGCGTCGTTCTTCGTCGTGAAGAACGGGTCATGGTATTATATCTATGATGCCAAGGGCAACAAGACCAAGGCACTGAGCACATCTACCGTGGGAGAGGTGCTGTCGGTGGCGGGCGACACGTTCACCAGCCGACTCGGTTCCTGGATTTACACCTGGAGCAAAGAGGGCAAGAAAATCAACGCAAGGGCAGCAAGTCGGTAAACCAACCCTTTGGTTTTTGGCTTGTTCTCATGTCGCCAATGGTAGGATACCAAAGGGAAGATGATTTTCAATGATGAGAAGAATGTGCGTCTGATGAGAAGATAATGGGTCATGAAATTTGCCATATGGTTTTTTTTGTTTATTTTTGCAATTTGAAGATATTTCGTAATTGTTCAGCGAATCAATAAACGAAGTAATGTTCGTTGGGATTTGTAATCCCGAAGCAGTGAATATCAGGATTTTTAATCCGAAAAAGCGCATTGAAAATGCTAACACTCAATCCGGTCGGATTGCAAATCCGACCGAACGCCCATTCGCTGAATAGATACGATATTTCACATCCTGTCATGCTCACTAACCCTGAAAATTATAAACCATCCATGAAGAAAATCCTGCTCCTTATCGTTTGCATGGCCATGGCCCTCGTGTCATCGGCGCAGACCGCAGAAATCACTGCCGGCGACGGCACACACTGCCGCGTGAGTTTCTATTCATCCAACATCGTGAGGGTGACCAAATGGGCCGCCACCGCTGCCGAACCCCAGACGAAGAGTCTGGTAGTGACGATGCAGCCACAGGCCAGCCTGAAAGTAGACAAGAAGACGGCTGGGAAGAACATCACGATGTCTGCCGGCAAACTGTCTGTCGTCATCGACGGCCGCACCGGAAACATCCGTTTCGCCCATGCCGGGAAGGTGCTCCTGCGTGAGAAGGCACACGCCTTCGAGATGCGCACCGATGGTCCCGACAAGGGAGCCTACAGGGTGACGCAGACCTACCTGCTCGACAAAGACGAGCCGATATATGGTCTGGGCACATTGCAGGACGGGAAACTCAACCGCCGCGGCACGGAACGGAAATTCCTGGAGCAGAGCAATCTCGAGGATTTCCAGTATGTGATACAGTCGCTGAAAGGGTGGGGGATATACTGGGATAACTACTCGCGCGCCGACTTCATCGACAATGCGCAGGGCATGACTTTCTCTGCCGAGGTGGGTGATGCCATCGACTATTACTTCATGTATGGCGGCAGTGCCGACGGTGTGAACGCGCAGATGCGCGAACTCTCCGGGCAGGTGCCGATGTTCCCGCTCTGGACTTTCGGCTATTGGCAGTGCAAGGAGCGTTACAAGTCGACGCGTGAGGTGCTCGGTGTGGTGAACTGGCACCGTGAGAACCAGGTGCCTATCGACGGCATCATCCAGGACTGGCAATACTGGGGCAGCAACTACACATGGAACGCCATGGATTTCCTCGCCGAGGAATATGCCGACGGCAAGCAGATGGTGCAGCGCGTACACGACATGAATGCCCACCTGATGATCAGCATCTGGGCGAGTTTCGGCATGCACACCAAGCCCTACAGACAACTCGACGAGAAGGGGTTGCTCTTCCCCTTCAAGACCTGGCCCCAGAGCGGACTCACCCTCTGGCCACCGCGGCAGGACTATCCCTCGCCCGTGAAAATTTACGATGCGTTCAGCAAGGATGCCCGCGACATCTATTGGAACAACCTGAAGACGCTCTACGACTACGGCTGCGATGCGTGGTGGATGGACTCTACCGACCCCGACTTCTTCGACCCCGTGGACAGCGACTACGACCTCGTGGCATCGATGGGCACCTGGCGCAAGATGCGCAACGCCTTCCCGCTGTGCACCGTGAGTGGGGTGTATGAGGGGCAGCGTGCCACCGGCAGCGACAAGCGCGTGTTTATCATGACACGTTCCGCCTTCGCCGGACAACAGCGCTATGGCTCTGGGTTGTGGAGCGGCGATGTGGCTTCGTCGTGGGACATGCTGCGCAAGCAGATTCCCGCCGGACTCAACTACACCATGACGGGATGTCCCAACTTCAACACTGATATCGGTGGCTTCTTCTGTGGCAGTTACAACACCAAGGGCAGCGGCAGCGCGCCACGCAACAAGCAATACCAGGAACTTTACGTGCGCTGGATGCAGTATGGGCTGTTCTGCCCGGTGTTCAGGAGCCATGGTGCCGACGCACCCCGTGAAATCTACCAGTTTGGCAAGCGTGGCGAACCTATCTTCGATGCCATAGAGTCGCAGATACGTCTGCGCTACCAACTCCTTCCTTACTTATACAGTACCGCTTGGCAGGTGACGAGCAACAACGACAGTTACCTGCGTGCCCTCGTCTATGACTTCCCCGCCGACCGCCGCGTGTGGGACATGGCAGATGAGTTTATGTTTGGCCGCAGCATTCTCGCCGCACCTATCGTCAAGCCTCAGTATACCGAGGAGAAGGTGCTGAGAGAGGATGCCATGTCGGGATGGGACAAGAAAGACGTGACAGCCGACGACCGTGGCGACGTCGATTTCACCGCCAAGAAGACCGCCGTGAAATACCTGCCCAAGGGCAACGACTGGTATGACTTCCATACCGGCCAGTGCTATAAGGGTGGGCAGGATGTGACCATCGAGACCACCATCTACCGCGCACCGATGTTTGTCAGGGCGGGTAGCATCCTGCCCCTCGCTCCCGTGATGCAATATGCCGCAGAGCGTCCGTGGGACGACCTCGAGGTGGTGGTCTATCCCGGTGCCGATGCCACCTTCACACTCTACGAGGACGAGGGCGACAACTACAACTACGAGCACGGTGCCTATGCCACCATTACCTTCCAATGGGATGATGCCAGGAAGATGCTCACCATCCAGCCCCGTGACGGACAGTTCCCCGGCATGCTCACCCAGCGCCAGTTCCGTGTGCACCTCGTGGGCAGTTCCTCTGTCCAGACCGTCGGCTACCAAGGCAATAAGGTAGAAGTGGCTCTTTAAGGGGATTTGTGTGGAAGGCGAAAAATGAAAAAGAACTGTTGAAGAATAAAAACCTCCAGTGTCGATGGCACTGGAGGTTTTTATTGTATGTATCAAACTGCTGAACCAGCCATACAAGCAGATTTATTGCTGTGCGGGCTGGTCGGTCTCTGTGGGCCAATACGGATTCTGATACAATGGGCTTGAGGAGACAGAACTGTGGTCGGATGCTGTCAGCAAGAACTGTCTCAGCGGCAGTGGCTGGAGATAGTAGGCCATGCGCCATGTGAGTCCTTTGGCATAACTGTTGTTGGTCATATTCACAATATGCGGGCAATGGTACTCGCTGATGCTGCGCTGTGATACGTTCGAACTGCTGGTGCCGTCGGCCACCAGGTCGTTATACCACGACTCCATGGTAGTGCCCCAAAGGTGTATACCCTCAGCATAGACGGGTTGGGTAATCAACTGCTCATACGAACGCCAGCGCTTCAGGTCCATATCTCTCAGTCCTTCGGCAAGGAACTCACAACTGCGCTCACGGCGTATGTTATACAGAATGGGGTCTGTCAATACTTTCCCTGCGGTGAATGCTCCCCAGTCGAGCGTCTCTTTCGACATGTCGGTAGCCGCGATGGTCACCTGTGGGTCGAGGCCGTTGCCGGTGAATCCTGCACACTCACGCACCTTTCTCCAATATTCCATGATTTTGCCCGAGTTGATATTCTTGGTCAGCATATACTCTGCCTCGATATAGTTGAGCAAGGCCTCTGTGGCACGGAAGATGACACACACGTTGTAACTTCCACCATTGGCGGTGAGAGAGCGGTCGAAGGTCATGCCTTTGCGGATGGCATAGCCAGTGATGTATCCGTCCTCGGCATTGGCGTTGGTGATATTGGGCACCGGCTCCGTTTCTGTCCAATGGGTGCCGGCCACGTCGGTGACATTCTTGAAGCAGTTGACCTGTCCTGGCACTTTCAGCATGACAGCGAGGCGCGGGTCTCTGTTGGCCACCACCTTGGCTATCTCAGAGTCATCATAGGTGTAAGAGGAGTTGTAGATGGGTTTTCCATCAGCCATCAGATAGCGCTCCACGAGAGAGCGTGTGACACCCGTACCGATGTTGCCTTTCTCTACAGCCACCTCGATATCGTTTTGCACACCGAGCGACTTGCTGTATTCGCGCCACAGCAGAATCTCGCTCTTGCCTGCGCATGAGGTGGTTCCCCACAGTTCCAGATAAGGATTGCTCTGTCCTTCAGCCTGTGGCACCACGCCGTTGTTGACCGTCAGGCCTGCTTTGTATTTGTCGGCCACTTGTTCTGCGGCTGTGGCGGCAGTCTCAAAGAAATATTTAGCCTCGTTCTCCAGCGAGCCGGCAGGGAAATTGTAGCCTGGATTCTTCTCTGCACCCGGCCATCCATTGCCTAAAGGCACAAATGGCGTGCCGGCGAAATTGGTCAGCCATGAACCCATATAAAGAGCGACCCTTGATTTGAACAGGCGTGCCACATCCACGGAGATACGTGTGTGGCGGCTTTCAAACTCTTCTTTCATGTAAGTGGCTGCTGTGTCGAGGTTGTTGATGATGAAGCGCGCCACCTCGTTGCAGGGCTGTCTTTTGCTGGCAGCCACGAGCACTGCCTCGTCGTCGGGCAAGGCCTCTGTAAGTATGGGCAGGTCGCCATATTTTTTCAGCAGTTCGAAATAGGCATAAGCCCTGAAGAAATAAATCTCACCAATATACTGGCGTATGTTGGTCTCATTGCCACTGATGGCACCCTGTGCCAGTTTTTCCTTGATTTGTGCGAGTTGGAAATTGACATTACGCACATTGCCCCAAGACCAGTCGCCCTCCGACTGACTGGTGCGCCAGAGGTTGCTGGAAAATTTGGTGCTCGGTGTGCGCGATGCCTGTACGTCGGTGTTGTTGTCGTTGGTATAAGTGCCATAGTCCCATCCTCCATGTCCTGGCATGATGTCCTGATAGAAACGGTTGGCCACGGCCTGCACCTGGTCTTCACTGGTATAGAAATTCTCGGGTGTGAGAGATGATGGGGGCTCTTGCTCCAAGTAGTCGTTACACGAGGTGACGCTTGCCATGAGAGCCAGTGCTATAATTGAAAAATGATATCGTTTCATAATCTTCTGTTTATTATTACGTGTTTTGTGCATTAGAATGATACATTAAGACCGAATGCAAACGTCTTCTGGAGAGGATAACCATTGTTCTGGTTGACAGAGGTAGACATCAACTCGGGGTCGAACTGGTGAGGCATGTCTGTAATGGTAAAGAGATTCTCGGCCGAGACAAAGATACGCAGGTTGCTGATGCCCCACTGCTGGGTGAGATTGCGCGGCAGGGTGTAGCCCAACTGCACGTTTTTCAGTCTTATGTACGAACCGTCCATCAGATAGCGGGTCTGTGCCTGCTCATTCTTGTCGCTGAACTGCACTCTCGGCAGCCATGCGTCTTGGTTGGCTTCCTGATATCCATTCTGCACCGACCAGGTGTTGGCGTCGCGGTAGTAGTCTTGCACATCGGTGATGCCGACACTCCACCACTCCCATGAGTTGGTTGTACCGAAGAGATACTCCAGGCCACCACCCCAGGATCCGCCAATCCACCAGTCGCGTTTCATCACTCCCTGGAAGAAGGCCGAGATGTCGAATCCCTTCCATGCGGCGTTGAGGTTCAAGCCCACGAGATAGCGTGGAGTGGAGTTGCCAATCACCTTCAGGTCGCCATGGTCGTCGAGGGTCTGTGCGCCACGTGTAATCTGGTGGTCGCCATTGAGGTCGCGGTACATGATGTCGCCGGCAGCCCAGTTGCTGCCCAGTGAACTCTGGTCGGCATTGGCGAGATGGCTGTTCATCTCTTCATCGCTCTTGGCGATGCCGATGGTCTCGAAGCCCCATATCTCGTTGAGGTAACGGCCCTCGATGTAGTTGTTGATAGAGTTGGTGGGGTTGTTCGGGTAGCGGGTGATCTTTGTGCGTGCGTCGGAGATGTTGAAGGTGGCTCCGTATGACAATCCGTTCTTGAGCACGTCGCGCCAACTAATCTGGAACTCCCATCCTGTAGTACGAAGGTCGGTGTTGTTGGTCACGGGGACGTTGGTGCCAAGTATGGCGGGGAGTTCGGGTGCGTTGCCCACCATGTCGAGGGTGTTGCGCACATAGAAATCGAAGGTGGCGGTCAGACGGTTGTTGAGGGCGCCGACATCAAAACCTATATCATAACTTTCCACTTTCTCCCATGTCAAGAGTGCGGAGACGAGACCTGGTGCGCTGGTGGTGTTGGGTTTCGCGCCATTCTGCAGCCAGGAGCCTGCCACTGAGTTGTAGGCGATGGTCTGATAGGTCTGATACCAGTTGTCGATGTTCTGGTTGCCCAGCGAACCGTATGATGCTCTCAGTTTGAGGGTGTTGACCTTGCCCACGAGATTCTCCCAGAACTTCTCACGTGCGATGTTCCAGCCCAGTGACACAGAGGGGAACAGTTTCCACATCTTGTCGGTGCGGAAACGTGAGGTGCCGTCGTAGCGCAGGTTGGCCTCGAAGAGGTATTTCTCCTCGTAGTTGTAGTTGAAACGTCCGAAGAAACCGGCGGTCTGCCACTGGTTGCGTGCACCATTGACAGAAGGCACGATGTTCTGTCCCGAGTAACTCAGACCGTTGGTCAGGTCTACCTCAGGTTTGCTGGGGTCGAGGATACCGTCGCGCTGCAGGCCAAATGCCAGTCGTTTCAGTTGCTCCGTCTGGAAACCTCCCATCAGATGGAAGTTGTGTTTCTCTGCCAGCGACCATGTGTATTCTGTGTATGCCTGGAAGTTCAGGTAGTTGTCCTTGGCTGCGTCCTCATGCACGTTGGAGCCCTGGTTGTAGATTACGGCCTCTCCGGCCACATTGTGGTTGTAAGTACGCTGGCTGTCCCAGTGTCTCACTGCGTTGTCTATCTTGTAGTTGAAGTCGATGTGGGTCACCCAGTTCTTTATGGGCTCCAGTACGAATCCAACTTGATGGTTGATGACATCTCTCTCGGTAGTGTCTGTTCCGCCGGTCTCCAGACCCAGTGCCGGTGAGGGCGACGAGTAGAGGTATCCGTTTCGGTCGTAGAGGGGCAGCATAGGCCATCCCTGACGGGCCATGTCATTATAGAGGCCATAGCCCAGAGTGGCCGGACGGTGGTAGTTGGTGCGTGTGAAGCGCATGTTGTAGTTCATGCGAATCCATTTGGCCAACTCGATATTCATCTTGGCAGTGCCGTTGTAGCGTTTAAAACCATCGCTGCCCATATTCATGAAACCGTCTTGGTCGAGATAACCCACGGAGGCGTAGAAACTGAATTTGTCGCTGCCGCCGTTTACGCTGGCATTATGCTCCTGAGAGAAAGCAGAGCCTTTGTATACCACGTCGTACCAGTCCACATCGTCGATACCGTGTCCGTAGCCGTCATCCCATGTCACACCGTTCTGCGACCCAATGGCATAGACGGTTTTGCCGTCGGCGGTGATACGTGTGCCCGGGCCGATGGGCTTGGCGTCATGATATTCCTTGATGGCTGCCATGCGTTCGGCATCGAAGAACACCGACTGTCCCTGGTTGGTCTTCGCGTCGTTGAGCCATGAGGCATAGTCTACGGAATTCATCATGTGCTTGCCACGAATCAGACTGCTGAAGCGGAAACTGTTGTTGTAGTTCACTTTCAGGCGGCTGTCTTTGCTGCCGCTCTTGGTGGTGACAAGAATCACACCGAAAGGTGCGCGGCTACCGTAGATGCTCGATGCGGCGGCATCTTTCAGCACGGAGATGCTCTCGATGTCCTGAGGGTTGATGGTGTTGAGGTCGCCCTCCATTCCGTCGATGAGGATGAGAGGTGAACCGCTCGAGCCCTCGCCGATGGTGGCCGTACCACGCACGTTGATAGACGGGGAAGAGTCGAGCGTTCCGCTGGTCGAGGCGATTTGCAAACCGGGCACAACACCTTGCAGTGCCTGGGTGGCATTGGCGACAGGGCGCTGGGCCAGTTCATCACCATCTACAACGGAGACGGCTCCGGTCAGGTTGACTTTTTTCTGTACGCCAAAGCCCACGACCACCACTTCGCTCAGTGCCTTGGCATCTTCCAGCAGTTTTATCTCCAGATAGTTTCCCGTCACCTTTACGGCTTGTGTCTTATAGCCTATATAAGACACTTCCAATTCGGAACCCCTTTCTGCTTCGACAGTGAAATTTCCATCCAGGTCTGAGACCGTACCGATGGCACTTCCCTTAACTTTTACTGTGGCGCCGATGATTGGTTCGCCATTCACTTCCACGATCTTACCAGTAATCTTGCTCTGTGCCATTGCTATTGTCGAAGAAATAGCAAGCAATGCAAGAACTGTTAGTCTTCGCATTTTGTTTTTCATCATTTTGTTGGTTGTTAGGTTTAATAATACGCATATAAATTGCTTGAAAAAATAGTCAGTCGTTTAGTTTGATGATATCCATTGAAATGGTTAAGTCTTCGTCGTTCTTCTGTGGCATTTTCGGTGTCTATTCATAAATGGATGTCGCACCGGTTTTCTGCTCTGTGCCTTCTTCTTGCAGCAGACAGCACAACTGTGTGGGGGTGAGAGTGGTGGTGGGGTGAAACTCGTGACTTAGCATATACCTTGTCAGAGAATAGCGCAATTGTTGGATTTCGGGCAACTGGCTGTCTGTCAGCAGGTCGATGGCAGAAAAGATGAGCCGGCCCTTTCCCACTTGAGCCTCAAAGACCAATGCAAGCCGACGGTTGTTGACAAAATTGTCCACACTCTCAACAATAGGGTTCATTGGTGGCAGGCTGTCGAGCACCATCACCCTACTGCGCTTCACCAGATTCCACCACTGCCAGTCGCTGTGCATGTCGGTGGGGAAATCGCTCAGGGCGGGATGCTCTGGATTGCACAGCAGTCCCATGGTACCTGCTTGCTTGGGGAAGTGAACAGGGCTCCAGAAGACGGGCAGGAATTTTCCCTCCAACCCCTTGACCGTAGCGGTCTTGGGAGAGAAGAGCACTTTTTCCCCTTTTTTCAACGCGCGGAGAGCCTGACTGATGTCAGCGGTGACGAAAAGATGCCGGTCCTGAGGCATTTCCACTTCAGGATACACCCATATATTCCAGCGGTTTCGCCATGGGGAATCCTTAATGGTGACAAGCAGTTCGAGCCGCTGGGCCTTTTCCACCCTATCGAGAGCCACATCCACTTGGCGGCCGGAGCCTTCGGCATATACATCACCCGCCTCGTCGGTCAACTGCCAGCATATTTCTCTCTCTTTGGGCGCTTCTGAATAGTCTGCTACGTCGATGGTGGCTGTAAATCGCTCCTTGGCACTCCATACGGCTTTCTCAAATTGTGCAAGGGGCACCACTGGTGCACAAAATTCCCTGAAACGCTGTGGCTGTATGAGACCTTTTGAGTCCCAGAACGCGTCAAGCAGTCCTACAAGGGCTGTGCCTTGTCCCGGGAAGTCGTGCAGGTCGAGCAATTGGAACCCACTCTGCTGTGGGGTCTTCAACGCACGTTCAATCTCCTCCTTGTAGAGGATGGCGGCAAATCGCCCAGAGGCCTGTAGATAGTCATCCGCACGATGGAGCAGTCCTTTGCGCTTGAGGTCGTCACGTATCGCCTTGAAATTGAGCGGGTCGAGCACACCGGTGTATTTCTCTATCTCCCGGATATTGGGATAGACACTATATTGGCCTATCTCATGCGAGATGAGCGGCACCGTGATGTCCTGGGCTGCGACACGATAGTCGCTTTTAAAATCGGGCACATGCTCATCGAAGACGCCTTGTCCTCTCACCCATCCTTTGTCGGTCCATTGCGTGACGAAGATATCATCCTCTGGTTCCTGCCTGACACCATGTCCTTTCTCGAAAGTGAAAGTCGACGTGAGATAGAGATGCCGCGAATCGCGCGACTTCATGTAGTGAGTCAACTTGTTGAGGAAGTTGAAATCGGGTTGCAGTTCATTGCCGCAACTGATGATGCAGAGCGAGGGGTGATTGCCGTAATGACGGACGATATGGTCAAACTCGTCGTAGAGGAATCGGGCGGTGGCAGTGTCTTTATTGACAGTCAGCGACCAGTTGGGCAGTTCCACCTGACAATAGAAGCCCATCTTGTCGGCAACACGGAAAGCGGCTTCGGGAGGGCACCAAGAGTGGAAACGCAGGTGGTTGAGCCCATACTCACGGGCTGTCGTAAACACTTTCATCCATCCCCGTTCATCCATTGGCGGTGTGCCTGTCAGTGGGAAGACGCAGCACTCCAAGGTTCCTCTGAGGAAAGTAGGGTGCCCGTTGATTAGCAACCGGTTGCCTTCAGCCGAGAACTTCCTCATGCCGAAACTGACGGTCTTGGTCTGTCCGCCTGCTGTCACACTAAGAGTATAAAGATGAGGCGAAAACTCACTCCACAGCCTCATGTCATCGACGGGCAGCACATACATGCCGTCGTCTCTCTTCCGAGGACTGACGGCATTCCCGTCGAGCGCAAACAGGGCATCGGCAGTTCCTGTCACCTTGATTTGTATTTCGTGACGGTCGATGTCAGGGTATACCTGCACTTCACTGATTATAGGCGCGGCACACAATTTCATCTCTCCCAACACTCCGTTCCACATGATTTGTGTGTCATTGGTGTAGGAGTGGGCGAGATGGTCTACGGAGATGTCATGCTGTTGTTGGTTGTCGATGGTGAGTGTCAGCAAATGTTTCCCCTCAGAGAGCCCTTTTTCTATATAGAAAATGTGTGGTGAAACAAGGCTTTCCTGCATTTGTCCTAAGTCTTGCCCGTCAATGGCAAGTCGGCTTCTCCACATCACTCTTTCGAGCGAGATTTGGAGGGGTTTTCCTGCCAACGACTTTGGGATAGACACTTCGCGCTGATAGGTGGCAATGCCTATATATGAGTGCTTTCGGGTGAGCCGTGACAACTGGGGCTTCTGTAGTAGGGGCTGGAGTTGATTCTCTTTTCCTATGTTGGCACCGTCGAGCGTATTGGGCAGCACGATGGAGGAATGCTCTTGTCCGGCGACAACACTCCACGTCCCACTCAAATCCAATATTTGTTGCGCACCAACCTTAAGTGTCAATGAGCACAACATCAGCATGGCAAAAAGAAATCTCATGTGTTGGTTATTTCCTTTTTATTAGTTGATTCTATAAGTTAAGTCTTCAGTTGTTTTTCTTAGTAATTCGGCAGGGAAATCGTTGGCTACTCTTGACGGAACAAGAGGTTCTTCAGTTTCAAAGAACAATTACCTTTACGCCTACTTCTGTCTGTTCTGGATACAAAAATACACTTTTTCAATCATAAACAAATTTTTTCCAAACTTTTTTTTCGAGTTGATGCTATTATTTCCTATTTGTTGACATTGTTATATATCCCTCATGCAAGAGTATCTTCTTGCTTTTGCCTTCGGCTTTGGATAAAAACCTCCCGCTCGAAAAACAAAATTATTGGCTTTTTTGCTCGCTTATTCGGTTTTCCACTATGTCCTCTAAAGGAATAAGAATACGGAAACAACCTTGACACAGTGGAATTTACACTACCTTTTATTATCCTTTTTGAATGACATAATAGCTTTTTGTTGATAAATACTATTCAAATGGTCAATTATAAACAATTTCAAATCTGGATTATCGATATTTTGAAGATCCTTATACATAACAGTTTGAAAACATTCTTTCTTAAACATACCATCATCGAGAGAAAAGTTTTCATATGCTTTATTAAGTCGTTTTCTTATATTATCTTCTCCAGGGGTAGATACAAAACCTTCTTCAAATAAAGACCATTTTTCCTTATTATCCAAAACCAAGAATAGACGTTGTTCCAATTTTGATAATGTTCTTTTGTCTAAATTTTTTTTAGAAAACCAATTGAGAAGACTTCTTATATCAGATATTACATCGTATTTCAATTTAACATATTTAAAGGGTTTTTGAGGCTTGATATCAAAGTATTTAATTATTCGTGACGCAACATACCACTGAATGGCAAGAGGTGTGGATTTGTTAACTCCACCATAATTATCAAGAATTCGGTCATCTAATAATTCAGTTAATTGGTATAAGTTGTACCCTGAAACCAATTTTTGAAATTTGTTATAATATTGTTCTCTAGAAATAAATCCATATTTATAGGCATCCTTTAGTTCTTCTAAATCATTAAGATTAGAAAATTTAAAATTTACAATTCTTATAACTTCTGATTTCGTGCTATCTTCTATCCATTCTGACAAACCACCTCTTCCGAAAGGTATATCTATACAATTATGTAAAATAAAAGGGGATAACTGCCTTCTTTTTGCAATTCTAATTAATGATTTGTTAATGCATATACGTGTGTAGTTTTTTAAGTGATTTTGAAATTCTTCAGTTAAGCAAGAATAGTGTTCAATAAAAGCATTACATAACTCGTAATCCAATAATATCTTTGGCATTGACTTAAGTGACTCCATAAATAATCCCAATGAAATGATTTGATCTTTGCTAAATACAACATCATTCAATTGTTTTACTTTGAAATTTGATGATTTTGTATGTATTTGATATTGCTTAAATATGTTTTTCTTTACAATGGAATTATAACGCTCTTCTAATAAATCACTTATATAATCTAGATAATCATTCCCTAATTCATACATTGTTACACCTTCTTCTTGTTCTTGGCAGTTATCCTTGCCACTTTTATAATCCAATAATTTTTTAGACCATGAATTATAACTTGATGCAGTACTTACTTTTTTTATACTATTATGAATAAATAATTTGCAAATGGCTAAATTAGGCATGCCATATTCATCAGAAAGATAATCTAGATGCTCTTTACAAAATTGAATTGGTAATACAGGTTGCAATAATGGAAATTTAACAGCGATTCTCTCTAATTCTTTATTAGAAAATTTTGCAAGTAATAGCTTCCAAGAATTAGATATACATTTGTTGGGGGTATAATAGAATCCGTTTTTATTTCTCCACTTTTTTAAAATAAAAACGTCATAAAGATACTTTAATTCTTCATATTTTTCACCAAAACAAATTTGTTTACAAGTCTGTTCATCTATCCATAACGACATATCGAGAATTGATATAGATATACTATTATTTCCGTATTCATCATATATATCATCACTTTCATCAAATAAACAATTAAATGGATCATGTTGGTATTTCCCAAAACAATCAAAAATGCCTTCTATGGTTTCTGGAAGTTGAACAGGTTCAAATTGATCATCATCAAATATGTCTGAAATCTTAATATCATAAACACTATTTGTATTTTTATCTTTAACTTTGTCTAAAGCAATATCACCATGAATGTCATCAAATTCAAGATCTTTATTATTTGAATTATTTGAATTTGAATGTTTGTTTTCTAATTCTTTTTTGGGTTGAACTATGTCATTTAGATTTTCAAAAGAAATGGTTGTTTTTTCGCTATACCAATTATACACATCTCCTTTTTTGGGGGTTATTATTTCTTTGATAACCTTTTTGTTAAAATTTGACAAAGATGCACGTTCTATGTTTGCCAATTCACCTTCAATTAATTCGAAATACACTAACTGCCCTGTATCAACTTTCGTGATACAATCTGATTTCGAGAACAACATTGGACGGGGGGCGTTTGTCGCACTATTATTATCTTTCCATTTTCCATAAACAAGAATACCTTTGTTTTCAACTTTACGATATTTATAAATGTAACCGATTTGTTTCATAATATAAACATTTAAGTCAGAATAAATAACAATCCTCAGATAGTATTGTATCTTGGATACTGCATCGGCCACAAAGATAGTAAAAATCTAATAATAGTGCAATAGTAAAGAAGGATATATAACAATAAATAAATGATGTTAAGTCAACATAATAAATATAAATTTCCTCGAAAAAGTATCTATCTATTATTTCGTATTTGAAATATGAATTTGGAAAAAAGTATAATCATTATAAATCAATTTTCGGGGAATTTAGGATATATTTAATAATTTGCATATAAAGAGTTTTATACAATGTTATCATCAGTCAGCAAAAAATTATATCTTTGCATCAAAATTGATATAACTCACATGGATGATTACGCAAAAGCCATAGACGTGAAGGAGATGGGTAGGCGCTTCAAGTTGGTCCGTCAGAAGTTGGGAATGACACAGACGAACATTGCTTAAGAACTGAGCACATCGCAGTTGATGGTCTTCCGTTTAGAAAAGGGTGAGAACGTTCTCTCACCGTTCTTCCTCAGTATGCTGATGTACTACGCCAGCAAGAAAGTCGGGGAGGATTTGGAAAAATCCATCAAACTTCTATAACCATCCTAACAATAATCAACTATGGCTACAGTCAATGTATATCTACAATACTTCGCCGCTGAATGTACATTCAACGGTGTTGAACGTCGTGCTGCCTCGGTGTTGCTGATAGCCACTTCCGAGGAGGGGCGAATCAAGTATGAGGCGGCGATTTCTTTCTTCCCTCATGTCTCTGAGGATGACTTTGCTGTTTCCTACGATGTCTATTTCAGCAAGGTGGTGTTCGAGGCACCTGGCCGGAGGTCGAAGAAACGGGAGCAGGGGTTGATGGAATCGCTTCAGATAGGAGCCAACTCATTGGCCGAGGAAGCCAACGGAAAGATATTTTGGGACAAACCTCTCATAAAAGCAAGAAGAGGGTGAGGTCTCTCAAACGACTTTTTGTATCACGAAACATTGGATGATAAGATGAACAAGAAACAATTCATTCCTTTCTTCATTAAACAATTTTTACCTTTTATCATTGTCGTCATTGCTTTCGGCCTATTTACACAATGCCGGATGCAGCACAAAAATGGGCTGTCAGAGGACACATTGCCACCGACCCCTGATTACAGTGATACGACACAGTGGTATGTCACCGACCGTAGCGGCGAAGCCGACGTGTTCTACATCATTTCTACGGAAACAGTCGACTATGCCCTTGACGGAAAGGATTATCATTACGCCCATACTTACAACGACAGTGTGAGACAGCCTCTCTACAGCGAGATGCTGGGAGTGGACACCCTCCTCAGCGGTAGACTCAATTTCTACTCTCCTTATTACAGGCAATGCTCGCTTCAAACTTTTACCAGCGACAGCACCGCCGAAGCCCGGATGCCGATACCTCTGGATGATGTTCGTAGCGCCTTCAAATACTATATGACAAACTTGAATCAAGGCAGACCTTTCATCCTTGCCGGATTCAGCCAGGGTGCAATCATCTTGCTGCAGTTGCTCAAGGAGATGGACGACAGCACCTATGGCCGTATGGTTGCTGCCTATGCGATAGGCACGACGATAACGCAGAAGATGATGGATGAATGTCCGAAGATCAAACCTGCCATGGGGGCTGAGGATACGGGTGTCACCATCTGCTACAACTCGGTGAGGGATGCGCAATGCAGCGACAAACGTCATGAGAGGAGTGCCATCGCCATCAATCCCGTCAACTGGCGCACAGACTCTGTGGCGGCGGTGTTTGCCACGGAACCAACACCCCTGTTGCCTGTCGCAGAACAGAAAAAGGACAAGTTGTCGGTGTCTCTTGACCCTACGACCAACTTGTTGTTTGTCAGCGGATATACTGCCGATGATTACGTGCTGCCTCTCATTGGGCAGGAGGGCAACTACCATTCGAGGGAAATATGGCTTTATCGACAGCAACTCAGGGAGAACATGGCTCGGAGAACTGCCGCATTCAAAAAAAGATAAAAAATCCTAGAAGGTGATTGCCTGCCTCGGCTTTGGATAAAAACCTCCCGCTCGAAAAAGCAAATAAATTTGCTTTTTTGCTCGCTTATTCGGTTTTTTCACTATATTTGGCTGACGCCGAATATAGGATGCGCCTCAACAAAACAAGAAAAAATGGTTTTTTCTTGCTTTTGTCTTCGGCTTTCACTATATTTGGCTAACGCCGAATATAGGATGCGCCTCGGGTATCCCAAATAAAAAACTTCGTCTTTTATTTGGTATTCCTCTCGGCTTTCACTATATTTGCCAAAAATACACGCGATTATGCAAAAATACGTCGACTACATCAAGGAGATAGAGATCGATTCGCTTTGGAGCGGACGGCGACATATCAAGTGGAACCTCGACCGGCAGGTGAATATTCTCAGCGGCACCAACGGACAGGGAAAGAGCACCATCATCAATAAGGTGGTGAAAGGACTCTCCGCTGGAGGTGAGTATCACAGCCATATGCTCAAGGGCGTGAAATTGAAAGTTAGTCCCGAAAGTGCCAAGTGGATAAGATACGACGTCATCAGGTCGTTCGACCGGCCGCTGATGAACCTCGACACCATCGCGAAGATGAACATGAGCCTTGCCACCGAACTCGACTGGCAACTCTTCCAGTTGCAGCGCAAGTTTCTCGACTATCAGGTGAACATCGGCAACCGCATCATCGAGGTGCTGCAGAGCGGCGAGCCAGACGCTGCCGCCAAGGCACAGGCGCTCTCGGCACCCAAGAAGCGCTTCCAGGACATGATGGACGAACTCTTCTCCGACACGGGGAAGAAAATCGTACGAACCGCCAACGAGATTTTCTTTACCCAGATAGGTGAGATGCTGGTGCCCTATCAGTTGTCGAGCGGCGAGAAACAGATGCTTGTCATCCTGCTCACCGTGCTCGTGGAAGACAACAAGAACTACGTGCTCTTCATGGACGAACCAGAGGTGAGCCTGCACGTAGAATGGCAGAAACGCCTCATCGACCTCGTTATCGAACTTAACCCCAATGTGCAGATCATCCTCACCACCCATTCCCCTGCGGTGGTCATGAACGGATGGATTGACCATGTGACCGAGGTCTCTGATATCACCGACAAGGTTTAAAACCCATTTCCCGACGATGGCAAAACGCTTGCGCGACAACCTCAACTCCGACTATTTCAGCGCGATCAACGGCATGCGAAGCAAGACCGCGCGAAAACGTATCGTGGCTTATGTAGAGAGTTACGACGACGTGTTCTTTTGGCGGAAGGTGTTGGGTGAGTTCGAGGACGACAGGCATTATTTCGAGGTGATGCTGCCTTCGAAGGTCAACCTGGCGAAGGGAAAGAAACAGGTGCTCATGAACCTCGTGGGCGACAAGGTGGGCGAAGACATGATTGCCTGCGTGGATGCCGACTACGACTTCCTCATGCAGGGCGCGACGAAGACCTCGGAGAACATCGTAGGAAATCCATACGTCTTCCACACCTATGTCTATGCCATCGAAAACTACCAATGCTTCGCGCCCTCTCTCCACGACGTGTGTGTGATGGTGACGCTCAACGACCATCAGATTTTCGACTTCGAGGAATACCTGCGACAGTATTCGCTCGCCATATTCCCGCTGTTTGTTTGGAGCATTTGGTATTACCGCACCCCCAACTACTCAGAGTTCTCCATCTCCGACTTCAACAAGACTATCGAGACCGGGCATTTCACCATACAGAATGCCGGCAATGCCATAGCCAACGTGCGCCACAAGGTGGGGCGAAAGGTCATGCAGTTGCAACGGCTCAACCCCGATGCCAAAGAGTCGTATCTCGCGCTGAAAGAAGAACTCAAGGAATTGGGTGTCACGGCAGAAACCACCTATATGTTTATCCAGGGCCATCATCTCTACGACAACGTGACGATGCCCATGCTTTCCAAGGTGTGCGACAAATTGCGTAGGGAACGTGAGATAGAGATTCACCGCAAGGCTGTGCACAACACGCAGATGCGCAACGAACTGTCGTGCTATGAGCACAGTATAGAGAATGTGGGGTCGATGCTGAAGAAGAACACGGGCTACACCCGGTCGCCACAATACCAGTGGCTGAAGAACGACATCGCCCACTATATGCACAACCGCTCCGACGAGCGGTTGCGTGAGGAAGCAGAGGCAGAGGCCAAAGCCAAAGCATCACCACAGCCCGTGGCGCCCCCGGATGCTCCTGATACCCTGGGTTCTCCGGATGTTTCTGGCTCTCCCGATAATCAGGGTGTACTGGATACTCCGGCCTCTCCAAAACCCACAAAACCAACAGAATGAAACAGAAAAGCGTAACTCTCGAAACGGCCAAATGGCTTCGCAAGCGTAGGTTCAACGAACCTGTTGTGGCTCATTATGATGTGAATGGCAAGTGGTGTGAGACCACTCCCGATGGGGAGCCAGAATGTTGGAACAACCCCACTCACGATGCCAGTCCCCGTCGTAAAGTATATGCCGCTCCCGACCTCGCTACAGCCCAGCAGTGGGTGCGCGAGAAGAAGCATTTCGACGTACTCGTAGACCGGGAGTATTTCTGTGGAAAAGTGGGGAAGTATTACGCCAAGGTCATCCGTCTGCGCGACGGCGTGATGAGCGAGACCGGCAAATACCGGGCTTATGAGCGCGCTCTGGAAGCCGGGATTCTGAAAGCCCTGAGGTCGATGTGACCTCCAACCTAAACATACGTTTCCAGAAACTTTATTTCTCCTTTTACGTTGATTTCTTTTGTGTTGGCGGGTATGAGCACAGTTTCGCCGGCACGGAGCGTGGTGGTCTGGCCTTCGTTGTCGGTGAGGGTGGCAGAACCTTTCACGCCGATGAGCACCACGAAACTGTCGAGGTCGGAGTAGTCGAGTGTCATGGGCTCGTCGAGGTCGTAGACGGCAGTGGTGAAATAAGGAGAAGACACCAGCAGCACGCCCTCGTTCTTCTTTGGCGTATAGTGCGTGCGGTAGTCGGCCATTACCTTGTAGTCGATGCTCTGGGCTGCCTCTTTCGTATGCAACTCACGGTAGTTGCCGTTCTTGTCCTTGCGCTTGAAGTCGTAGATGCGGAAGGTGACGTCGCTCGTCTGCTGTATCTCTGCCACCACACATCCCTTGCCAAGGGAGTGGATACGCCCGGCGGGGATATAAAATACATCGCCCTCGCTCACCTCATAATTGGCCAGTGCATCACAGATGCTGTCGTCTTCCACCATCTGTTTGTATTCCTCGGGAGTAATCGCTTTCTTTAGTCCGCTGTAGAGCCGCGCCCCCTTATCCGACTTCAGCACATACCACATCTCGGTCTTGCCGCGTGTCTTCCCTAAGCGTTGAGCCGTCTCGTCGTTGGGATGCACCTGTATCGATAAGTCGCGCTGGGCATCGATAAACTTGATGAGCAACGGAAACTCGTTGCCGAATCGTTGGTAGTTCTCTACGCCGAGCAGTCGCTCATGTTCTGCGTCAACCAGTTGGTTGAGTGTGAGGCCTTGGTGTGCGCCTTCGCTCACCACGGTCTCGTGGCCAGGCACGCCAGAGAGTTCCCAACTCTCGCCCACCTGGGTCATAGTGCTGTTGAGTTGTTTGAAGGGAATGATTTTCTCGCCACCCCACAGGGTGCTCTTCAGAAGGGGTTTGAATTTGTACATCTTTTTAAAATTTTACATTGGCTCAACTATATGAAGAGGAGTTAAAAGGGATATAAGTTTTTTACGGTCTCTTTTGCTCATGTTTCTTAAATAGTTATCAGTCTAATTTGTCTTAATTATCTCCAGTTGAGCACGTTATTATTATATCAGTTGTCTTTCCAATACGAAGGGGTGAGCAGGATGAGCACGTTGAGAATTTCGAGACGTCCCATGAGCATCAGTCCTGCACACAGCCATTTCGTGGCCCAGTGCATGTCGCTCCATGTCATGTCGGGACCCAGTTCGTTGAGCGGCAGTCCCACGTTGTTCACGCAACTCAGTGAGATGATGGCCGAGTTGGTGATGTCGGTACCGATAGCCATCATCAGTCCGGTAGTTGCCATACATACGATGATGTAGATGGCGAAAAATGCCAGCAGGTTCTGCACGATGGCCGAGGGCATGGCATGGCCGTCTACTTTCACAGGCAGCACGGCCCGGGGATGGAGGAGTCTCACAAACTCGTTCTTGATGACCTTGCATATCATGAAGGCGCGTATGCTTTTGAATCCGCCGCTTGTCGACCCGGCACAGGCACCGATAAACATCAGTGCCGCCAGGATAATCCATGTGATATGCGGCCATTGCCCCACATGGTCGCAGAAGATGCCCGTGGTAGTCATCAGTGACACCACCTGGAAGCAGGAACTGCGGAAGGCATGTTCCAGACCGTAGCCGTTGTGCGTCATCAGCAGCAGGGCGATGACCACTGTGCATACTGCCACCAGCGTGATGTAGAAGCGCAGTTCGGAGTTCTTGTAGAATGTCTTGAATTGTCGTTTCACGATGAGCATGTAGAGCACCGTGAAGTTGATGCCGGAAGCAAACTGGAAAATCAGTCCGATATACTCGATGGCAGGTGTCTGGAAGTGGGCGAGGCTGTCGTTGTGGATGGAGAAGCCGCCCGTTGCCGTGGTGGTCATGCCGTAGTTGATGGCGCTGAACCAGTCCATGCCTGCCACGAAGTAGCAGATGGCGCAGCCCAGGGTGAGGGCAAGGTATACCGACCATATCCATTTGGCATTGGTGCTCAGGCGCGGGTGCATCTTCGTGCGTATAGGGCCAGTGGCCTCGGCAGAGAACACGCGTGTGCTTCCGCTCACCATCGAGGGCAGCACGGCGATGGTGAAGAACACGATTCCCAGACCGCCAATCCACTGCGACAGAGACCGCCAGAAGAGGATGGCATGGTGGGAGTCGAGTTGCTGTTCCACATCGTCGAGGATGGAGGCCCCTGTGGTGGTGAAGCCCGACATCGTCTCGAAGAAGGCGTTGGTGGGATTGATGATGATGCCGCTCAGCATATAAGGCAATGAGCCGAAGATACTGAATGCCAGCCAGGTGAGTGTCACCACGGCATAGGAGTCGCGCCGTGTCATCATCGTCGGCGCGTCGTGCCCCAGTCTCACCAGTCCCATGCCGGCTCCTGCCGTGATGAATAAGGATATGATGAACGGCACAATCTCACTGCTCCCATAGATGATGGCCATGATGACACACAGCACCATGAATCCTGCTTCGAGGAGGAGCAGCGACCCTATGATTTTGTATATGAGTTTCCGGTTAACCATCAACTTGTAAAGAATTTCTCAATGTTCTTCATGTTCACATCGTGGCAGATGACCACTACGGCATCGCCGGCCTCTATCTGAGTGCCGCCCGAGACGAGCATCCCCTCCTTGCCGCGCACCAGTCCGCCGATGGTCATGCCCTTGGGCAGTCCGAGTTCATACACCTTCTTGCGGGTCACCTTCGACCCCCGTTGTGCGGTGAACTCCGCCACGTCGGCGTTGGCCGACATGAGGAAGCGGATGTTCTGCACGTCGGCATCGAGCATCATCTGGTAGATGTTTCCAGCGGCAAGCACCTTCTTGTTGATGACGGTGCCGATGTCGAGGCTCTCTGCCATGCTGGCGTAGTTGGTGTTCTCCACCATGGCGATGGTCTTCCTCACACCCAGTTTCTTTGCCGTGAGACACGCCAGGATGTTGGCTTCGGCATTGCCGGTGAGTGCCACGAAACCTTGTGTGTTGCGGATATTCTCGTCGGTGAGCAGGTTCAGGTCGCGCGCATCACCGTTGATGACCATGGCGTTGGTATCGTCGAGGGCCTCGTTGATGAGTTCACACTGCCGTTCGTCGATTTCGATGATTTTGGTGTTCATGTATTCGGGCATCGAGAGCACGGCGCGTATGGCGGTCTTTCCTCCACCCATGATCATCACGTTCTTCACGTCGGCATAATGCTCTTTTCCCACAATCTTGCGGATGTAGGGGATATGGTTCTTCGTGGTCATGAAGTAGACGATGTCGTAGAGTTTCAACTCGTCGTCGCCACCGGGGATGATGGTGTCGCCGTTGCGCTTGATGGCCACCACGTGGTAGGGGTCTTGCGGACCGCAGAGTTGGCGTAGCGGCTGGTTCAGTATCTCGGCATTCTCGCGGAGTTTGATGCCCAGCATCACCAGCGACCCGTCGTGCACGTCCCATCGTTGTCGCACCCAACTCATTTTCAGTCCGTTCACCACATCGCGTGCGGCGAGCATCTCCGGGTAAATCAGTTCGTCGATGCCCATGCGTTTGAAGAGCGCTTTGTTCTCGTTGGTCATATACTCCGGGCGGTCGATTTGCGCCACGGTCTTCTGTGCGCCCATGGTATGCGCCATCACGCAGCAAGAGATGTTCACGTTCTCATCGGGTGTCACGGCGATAAACAGGTTGGCAGATGGCACGCCGGCGCTGCGCAGCGTCTTGGGGTTGGTAGCCTCGCCCACCAGCGTCATCAGGTCGTAGTTGCTGCTGATGTCGCCCAACTTGTCGGCATTCTCGTCGATGAGCACGATGTCCTGGTTGCTGCGTGAGAGCAGGCGGGCCAGGTGTGAACCGATGGCTGAGGCTCCGGCGATGATGATTTTCATAGGTTGAGAATGGTTTTTTTGATGTTTTCCACGTCAAGGCCAGTGAGTTGTTGCAGTTCGCTCACTTTACCGTGCTCCACGAAAGCGTCGGGCAGTCCGATACGTCGGAGGATGGGCTTCTTGTCGTGGTCGGCCATCCACTCTGCTACAGCGGAGCCGAAACCGCCTATCACACTGCCGTCTTCTATGGTCACGATGCGGTCGAATTTGTCGGCTATCTCCTCGAGCAGCCGTTGGTCGAGAGGTTTCACGAAACGCATGTCGTAGTGGGCTACCGATACCTTTGCGCCTTCGCTCTCGAGTTGCTCGATAGCCTGGCTCACGTTGTTGCCCACCGGACCGATGCTGAGCACTGCCACGTCGGTGCCCTCGTGCAGCCGTCGCCCCGTGCCCACCTCGATTTCCTTCATGGGGCATTTCCAGTCGGGGCACACGCCCTTGCCGCGTGGATAGCGTATCACGAAGGTGCCCTTGCCGGGCAGTTGGGCGGTATACATCAGGTGGCGCAGTTCGTGCTCGTCCATTGGCGAGGCGATGGTGAGATTGGGTATGGGCCTGAGGAACGACAGGTCGAAGGCTCCGTGGTGTGTCGGTCCGTCTTCGCCCACCAGTCCTGCCCTGTCGAGGCAGATGACCACCGGCAGGTTGAGTATGGCGGCGTCGTGAATGATATTGTCGTAGGCACGTTGTGAGAACGCGCTGTAGATGTTGCAGAATGGCTGCAGTCCGTCTTTTGCCATGCCGGCAGAGAAGGTGACGGCATGTCCTTCGGCTATGCCCACGTCGAAGGTGCGGTCGGGCATCGCCTTCATCATGATGTTGAGCGAACATCCTGAGGGCATGGCGGGTGTCACGCCCACGATACGCTTGTTTTGCTTGGCCAGTTCGAGCAGGGTATGGCCGAAGACATCCTGGAACTTCGGCGGCTGCCCGGCGTTGTCGCTCACGATGCGCTCGCCGGTGTCCACGTCAAACTTCCCCGGCGCATGCCAGATGGTGGCGGCTTTCTCGGCGGGTTTGTAGCCCTTGCCCTTCACGGTGTGCAGGTGCAGCATCTTCGGTCCCTTGTATTTCTTCAACTGCCGCAGCACCCGCACCAGTTCGAGCACGTCGTGTCCGTCGCATGGTCCGAAATAGCGGATGTTCATACCCTCAAACACGTTCTGCTGGTGGCTGATGGCCGACTTCAGGGCATTGTTCAGGCGGATGAGGCCCTGGCGGCGGTCGTCGTTGAGCATGCCTTTCCGCCGCAGCCAACTCGACAAGCGGAAGCGCATGTTGTTGTAGGTCTCGTTGGTACTCAGTTTGAGCAGGAGGTTTCTCATGCCGCCCACCGACCGGTCGATGCTCATGTCGTTGTCGTTGAGCACGATAAGGATGTCGTTAGGGCTCGACGACACGTTGTTGAGTCCCTCGAAAGCCAGGCCGCCGCTCATCGCGCCATCGCCGATGACTGCCACCACGTGGCGTTTCTGCTTGGAGAGTCTTGCTGCCATCGCCATGCCTAAGGCGGCAGAGATGGAGTTGGAGGCGTGGCCGCAGGTGAACGTGTCGTACTCACTCTCCAAGGGTGAGGGGAAGGGGCGGATGCCGTGCAGTTTGCGGTTGGTGCAGAACTGCTCGCGGCGCCCGGTGAGTATCTTGTGCCCATAGGCCTGGTGCCCCACGTCCCATACGATGCGGTCGTCGGGCGTGTTGTACACATAGTGCAGCGCCACGGTGAGTTCCACCACACCGAGGCTCGATGCCAGGTGCCCGGGGTTCACCGACAACTCATCGATGATGTCGTCGCGCAGTTCCTTGCAGAGTTGTGGCAACTCCTCCAGACGGAGTTTCCGCAGGTCTTTGGGCGACTGTATCTTGTTAAGTATAGTGTATGTGTCTTTTCCCATTTCACATGTCTAAGCGCTTCGCCAATAGCCCTAAAGGCTAATTGACGAAGGCGAAAGTATCATTTAACGAGCAAAGATATGAAAAATGCCATAATCCACAAAATTTTTAAGATGAATTTCCAAAATATTGCTTCCACAAATCAATTCACATATCAATTCAGCACAGAGATACAGCAAGAGAGAATCTCTGCGTCTTCTGCTCTTCTGCGTGGGATTTGTGTTTTTGCAATTCCGCCACATCGCGTAAAAATCGAAAAACTTTTCGAAAGAGGGTATGTATGTCGTTTTTTTTGTCTACTTTTGTAGCCTAATGTCTTGCATTCATACTTGCATGTTCAACAATAACGATAATCATGAAGCATAAAATCATTACCCTTTTTGTGGCCATGTGCTTAGCCACGGCTGTCACGGCCCAGACCGCCAATGGCGGCATCTCTGCCGATATGTTGCGGAAAATAGAGAGTGCCCAGAAAGCCGGGCCTGCCGACAAGGCGCTGTTCAACGCCATCGCGTCGAACTCCATCGACGACCTGGCGAAGAATTTCGCCAACCAGGGCAGCATAGATACCTACTTCAGCAATGAGACGGCGAGCCAGTCGATACACGACCAGAAGAGCAGCGGACGCTGCTGGATGTTCAGCGGGCTCAATGTGCTCCGCTCCAACTTCGCCCGTCAGCACAACGACACGATGACGGTGGAGTTCTCGCACGATTACCTCTTCTTCTACGACCAACTTGAGAAAGCCAACCTCATGCTGCAAGGCGTCATCGACACCTACAACAAGCCCATCGACGACCAGCGCGTGCGCTTTTTCTTCAAGAGTCCCATCAATGATGGCGGCACCTTCTGTGGCGTGGCCGACCTGGCAGAGAAATACGGACTCGTGCCCAAGAGCGTGCAGCCCGAGACCTATTCGGCAGAGAACACCAGCCGCATGGCAAGGATTGTGGCATCGAAATTGAGGGAGTTTGGCCTCGAACTGCGCCAGATGGGTGCCGACGGCAAGAAGCCGGCAGCCCTGCAGCAGCGCAAGGTAGAGATGCTCGGCACCATCTACCACATCCTCGCCATCACCCTCGGCGAGCCCGTGAAGGAGTTCACCTTCGCCTTTACCGACAAGAAGGGCAAGGCCATTGGCACACCGCGGAAATACACCCCGCTGGAGTTCTACAAGGCCACGGTGGGCGGTCCTATCAACGGCACGTTTATCATGGCGATGAACGACCCGCGCCGTCCTTACTACAAGACCTATGAGGTGGAATACGACCGCCATACCTACGACGGCCACAACTGGAAATACATCAATCTTCCGATGGACGACATCGAGCAGATGGCCATTGCCTCCATCAAGGATGGCTGCAAACTCTACTCCTCCTACGACGTGGCCAAGCAACTCGACCGCAAGCGGGGTTATCTCGACCTCGACAACTACGACTACGGTTCGCTCTTCGGCACGACATTCACCATGGACAAGGCCCAGCGCATCATGACTTTCGACAGTGGCTCCACTCATGCCATGACCCTCACCGCGGTAGACCTTGATGCCGATGGGAAGGCTACGAAATGGAAGGTGGAGAACAGTTGGGGTGCCACCAATGGTCAGAAAGGCTGTCTGATTATGACCGACCGGTGGTTCCGCGAATACTCTTTCCGTCTGGTTGTCGACAAGAAATACGTGCCCCAGAACATTCTTGAGGCCGAGAAGCAGAAGCCCGAGATGGTGATGCCCGAAGACCCCCTCTTCCAGATGGACGAGTAAGAATTATTGAAGATTGAAGATTGAAAATTGAAAATGGAAGAAGCAGCGTAAGTGGATAATAATGATTAACTTTGCTGCTTATAATTTGACAATATGATAAGACTATCGAAATCAGTAGTGGGAAAGACCGAGGCCGAGGCTGTGGCACATGTCATCGAAGACATCGGCTATCTGGGCATGGGCGAGACAGTGGGCGAGTTTGAGCGCGCACTCGAAGCATATATTGGTGGCGGCCGTCGCTGCGCATGTGTCAACAGCGGTACGGCAGCCCTCCATCTTGCCATACAGGCTGTCACGCAGCCTGGCGACGAGGTGCTCGTGCCGTCGTTCACCTTCGTGGCCTCGATGCAGGCCATCACCGGTGCCGGATGCATACCGGTGTGTTGCGAAATCGACCCCGCCACGCTCACCCTCGACCTGCGTGATGCTGAGCGGCGCATCACCCCGCGCACCAAGGCCATGATGCCGGTCTACTACGGCAGCAATTGTGTCATGGCCACACAATACCAGGACTTCGCCCGCGAGCATGGCTTGCGCTTGGTGGAGGATGCCGCCCATGCTTTCGGTTGCTACTGCGACGGCAAGAAAATCGGGTCTACGGGCGATGTGGTGTGTTTCAGTTTCGACGGCATCAAGAACATCACCTCGGGCGAGGGCGGTGCCATCTTCACCGCCGATGAAGACACCTATCAGCAGGTGAGTGATGCCCGGCTCCTCGGCGTGCAGAAAGATTCAGAGAAACGATATGCCGGGAAGAGGAGTTGGACATTCGATGTGGTGGCACAAGGCTACCGCTACCATATGAGCAATATCTTCGCTGCCATAGGCAAGGTGCAACTCTCCAGGTTTGAGAACGAGTTCGCTCCCCGCCGGCGTGCCATCGCCATGGAGTATACCCGCCGTCTGAAAGACAACCCCCACGTGCGCCTCATCCACATGGACTATTCCCACGACATCACGCCCCATATCTTCCCGCTGGAGATTCTCCACGGCAAGCGGTCGCTCGTGGAACAGGCTTTCAAGGCCCACGACATACAGTATGGCATACAGTATTTCCCCAATCACCTGCTGACGTATTTCAAGAGCGGCTATGCACTGCCCGTCACCGAAGACGTCTACTCGAAAATCATCTCCATACCGATGCATCCCGAACTCACCGAAGACGACATCACGCTCATCTGCGACATCATCAACCAAATATAACCCCTTATGAAAACAATCATTCTGGCTGGAGGCTTCGGCACAAGGCTGTCGGAATACACCAAACTGATTCCCAAACCCATGGTGGAGATAGGTGGCAAGCCTATCCTGTGGCATATCATGAACCACTATGCCCGATATGGCTATAAGGACTTCGTCATCGCTTTGGGCTACAAGGGCGAGGTCATCAAGAACTATTTCCTGCAATACTATGCCGAGAACAACGACTTTACCATCGACTTGAGTACCGGCAAGGTAGACTATATCCAGGAGCATACCCAGGACTGGCGTGTCACCCTCGTCGACACCGGCGATGCGTCGATGACGGGCGGGCGCATCCTCCGACTGAAAAACATCATCGGCAACGAGGAGTTCATGATGACCTACGGCGATGCCGTGTCGGATGTCGACATCTCGCTGCTGGTAGAGAAATACCATCAGTCTAAGGCACTGGCCATGGTCACTGCCGTACATCCCACTGCACGCTTCGGTGAGATTCAGATTGATGACGACGACTTCGTGCGCTCCTTCAAGGAGAAGCCCCAGGTGAACCAGGGATGGATTAACGGTGGCTTTTTCGTGCTCCACCCCAAGGTGTTCGACTATATCGACAACGACCTGACCACCTTTGAGCGCGAGCCGCTTGAGCAACTCGCCGCCGAGGGGCAACTCAAGACCTACCGCCACGAAGGCTTCTGGCAGTGCATGGACACCGTGCGCGACCGCGACATGCTCAACCAGATGTGGGAGGAGCGGCGTGCGCCATGGGCCATCGACCCCTCCCGCCGCCCTTGATCAACTTTGGCCAAGGGCCAATTTTCAATTTTCAATTTTCAATCGGGCAAAGCCCGGAAATATATGGCAACCTACGACATACGACCACTTCAATTGCGCATGCTGGGCATCATCGAGGTGATGGACCAGGTGTTTCGCCAACATGGCATCTCCTATGGCATGTTCAATGGCAGTCTGCTCGGGGCAGTCAGGCACAAGGGGTTCATCCCCTGGGACGATGATATGGACATCGTGATGCCACGGCCCGACTACGAGCGGTTTATCCAGCACAGCCATGAGTGGCTGCCGGCACCCTATGAGTTTGTGTGCCCCGAGAACGACAAAGCATACCCCTTGCCTTTTGGCAAGGTGCAGGATGCTTCGACCACCCTCATCGAGCGGCTCCATCTCAGTTATCTCGGAGGCATCTATGTGGATGTCTTCCCCTTGGATGCCGTTCCCACCAACATCGTCAGGCGGAAGTTGCACCAGGCCCACTACGCCCTGTTGAGGCAGGCGCTCTACTGGATTCACCGCGACCCCTACCGCCACGGCCACGGTCCCCGTTCATGGATACCCCTTCTCACCCGCAAACTCACCACCATGGAGTCGTTGCAGGCGAAGATACGCAAGGTGCTCACCAAATACGATTACGACTCCGCCGAGTTGGTGAATGATTATACAGAGGGGCCACACGGCGTGATGCCCAAGACCATTCATGCTGTCTTCGCGCCCTATGTGTTTGAGGGGAAGACCCTCATGGGCATCAAGGACTACGACCGCTACCTCACGCAGATCTACGGCGACTACATGAAGATACCGAAGGGTGACCAGCAGCGGCAGCACAACTTCCATATCCTCGACCTGGAACATCCCTATCGGGAGTATAAGGGGGAGGCTTGAGGTTTATCTTCCTGGGCATTCTGGGCATTCTGGGCTTTGGGGGCTATCTGGGCTTTCCCGATAAAGAAAAAATAATTTTCAATTTTCAATATTCAATATTCAATAATAAAATATGCAGAATATCTTATCCAACGACATCAACTACACGTTTAGTAAACTGTCTGACGATGAACGTGCCAGACTGAAAGACGCCACCGTTCTCATCACAGGGTGTGCCGGTTTCCTCGGCTATTACTTCATGCACTTCTTCGACCAGAAGGCCGATGAACTGGGCATCAGGAAAATCATCGGACTCGACAACTTCATGCTCGGCTATCCCGAATGGGTGAAGAAACTGGAGCAAAGCCCGAAGGTGAACATCCAGAAATTCGACATCATCCGCGACAATATCGCCGGGGTGCAATATGCCGGTGAGGCCGACTATATCATCCATCTGGCATCTGTGGCATCGCCGATGTTCTATCGCAAGTATCCCATCGAGACACTCGATGCCAATATCTGGGGACTGCGCTCGCTGCTCGACTTCTATTGCCGGAAGCCCATCCGCGGACTCCTCTTCTTCTCGTCGAGCGAACTCTACGGCGACCCCGACCCCGAGCATGTGCCCACCTCGGAGGACTACAACGGCAACGTGTGTGCTACAGGTCCACGTGCCTGCTACGATGAGTCGAAACGCTTCGGCGAGACGATGTGCATGCTCTTCGCACAGAAGTTCGACATGCCCATCGGTGTGGCAAGGCCGTTCAACAACTATGGTCCTGGCATGCGCATCGGCGACAAGCGTGTGCCTGCCGACTTCGCCCTCGCCGTGATGCAGAACCGCGACATCGAGATTCTCTCCGACGGGTCGCCCACCCGCACTTTCTGCTATATCGCCGACTCCATCTGCGGCTATCTCAAGATTCTCCTCCATGGCGAGTATGGCTATTACAACATCGGCATAGAGAAACCTGAGATTACCATTGCCCAACTGGCAGAAATCTACGCCAAGGCAGGAAAGGAAATCCTCGGCTATACCGGTGAGGTGAAATATGCCGTTTCCGAAGACAAGGAATATCTCACCAACAACCCACAGCGCAGGTGCCCGAACATTGACAAGGCACGGCGCGAACTGGCCTACGACCCCACCATCTACGTGGAAGAGGGCGTGGCACGCTTCTTACAGTATCTTAAAGAGAGCGAGGAGGGCGAGTACAAATGGTAATCACGGTTTTCGGACTCGGATTCGTAGGACTCACCACTTCGTTGGGGTTCGCGGAATATGGCCATAAGGTGTATGGCGTGGAAATCAACCCCTCTCGCCTCAGTGAGATTCAGGCAGGCAAGTTGCCTTTCCTGGAGCCCGGACTCGATGATGCACTGCTCCGCCATCTCGGCTACAGGTTTATCCCCATTGCCGCCGACCAGTTGAAAGAGGCTGTGGAAGAGAGCGACTGCGTATACTATTGTGTGGGCACCCCATACGGCAAAGACGGTCAGGCCGACCTCACCTATCTCTTCTCTGCCATCGACCAGACCTTGGAGGCACGCCCCCACGACCGTTATCAGGTGATGGTGGTGAAGTCGACCATCCCTCCCTCCACTACCTCGGGGAAAATCATCCCCTATCTGGAGAGCAAGGGCATTAAGGTAGGCGAGGACGTAGGAGTGGCCAACAACCCTGAGTTCCTGCGTGAAGGCCATTGCTGGGACGACTTCATGAATGCCGACCGCATCGTGCTCGGCGTGAGTGACGAACGCTCCGCCGATGTGCTCAGAAAGGTATATGCCACGGTCACCGAACCGGTGTTCTGCGTATCGCTCAACACGGGTGAGTTTATCAAGTATCTTTCCAACACGCTGCTCGCCACGCTCATCAGTTACAGCAATGAGATGAGCATCGTGGCCGACACTATCGGCGGCATCGACACTGCCGAGGCCTTCCGCATCCTCCACATGGACAAGCGGTGGGGTGGGGCAACCATGGCATCGTATGTCTATCCGGGCTGCGGCTATGGAGGCTACTGTCTGCCCAAGGACACCAACGCACTCTATGCCGTTTCGCGCACGGCCGGTTTCGACGCGCAAATCCTGCATCATGTCATCGATACCAACGACAACATGCCGACGTTTATCGCACAGAAAATCATCCGTGCCATTGGTGACGACAAGCAGCAGCGCATCGGCATCCTCGGACTCTCATTCAAGCCCGGCAGCGACGACGTGCGCGACACGCCGAGTGCCAAAATCATACAGGCCTTGCTCGATGCCGGCTATCACAACATCTGCGGCTACGACCCTGTGGCCATCGACGAGTTCAAACGGCATTATCCATTGGCAATCGACTATGTCGACTCCTATGCCGCTGTGCTCAGCCAGTCGCAGTCGCTGGTCATCACTACCGCATGGCCAGAGTTTGCCGATGTGCGTCAGCGCACCGACAAGCCCGTGGTCGATTGCAGGTATATGCTGTAGAGATTGTTCTTAATACCAAAAAGGTATCATTATCCCGCCCCTCTTCTCTATGTAGAAGTGGGGCGGTTTTCTATCGAGGATGGAAAAAAATGCTGGTGATAGAGGAAAAAATAGATAGAAAAGAAATTGTCGGACCGGCTGAGTTCTGACCGATTCCTACCGCTGTTTTCGTTCCTTTAGGCCCTTAGACACACCCATATTTCTATAGGTAAGCGGCATACGGACAGGTTTGGAAAACCTGCAAACACTACTCCCACACTATGTAAAGTACTCCTTTCACCCTTGGCTCTTGCGGATGCAGAGGCTGCCACCTCTTACCAATTGACTACTTGTTTCGTTTTGGAGTTTTCCTTGCGGTACTCGCCCCATCCACGTATTGCAGTGGAACAACCGTATTTTCGTACGGGAGTGCACAACACTTTTGCGATAACGAGTGAAGCATGGATGTAGAAGGTCCACCTTCCCAATGTGTCTCTGTAGGAGATGCGGTTGTGCTTGTGTCCTTCGTACCTTTTGAGTACCTTAGAACCAACACCCCCTTGCCCTCGGCTGCCACGCCTACTGACTTCACGGGCTCCGTGCATCCTACTGTTTCCAAATCGTGCTGCCACACACAATCAACCCTGGGCGGGTTATAGGATAGGAACCGATGATTATCTACTCTCTAAGACTGGCTATCTTCGGGAGTCGATTTCACCCAGTACGTTGTCGATGTTACCATCCAAGTTGACTTGACAAGAGCCAACGTACCCTGCTTTGGGGTCTGCCCGACCTTAGTCCGCAGGATACTCGTACATGCTGGCTTTCCGGTGAACAGGTTTCCCTGCGCAACCTCCTTTTTTTTGGAAAGGTAGGAAGGTCACTTTATAGCATTACTGCTTTATTCTGACGACGCGAAGCCCGCCGGTTGGTTTTATCAGAAAGAAACCAACAAAGATATTTTTCAGAGAATCTGATTCTCTTTATTTTTTTAGCCTGATTAATTCATAGGCCTTGGCCTTTGACGGTCGTTTCTCTTTTTTTGGTATGTTTGGATTTGGCACGCCCTTTTCAGATGGAATGAGATTGGCAAAATTGAGCCTGTCAGGGGGC